>LXNJ01000004.1_pt1 | contig 143991 bp, 131 predicted proteins | sample 809081 | NCBI WGS metagenome assembly LXNJ01 (sample SAMN04870510, study PRJNA318959) | sponge metagenome | biome: sponge; feature: marine sponge reef; material: water | host: Petrosia ficiformis | place: Greece: Milos, Mediterranean Sea | collected 2013-05-29 | depth 5-7 m
ATTCGGCACCATCGGCAAGTTCATGGCCCCGCCGATCAAGGCGTCGGTTCCATTTTTCGACCTCGAATTCCCACTGTACCGGATCGTCATCATGGGGGTGGCCGCGCTCATCATGCTCCTGCTCTGGCTGTTCGTCACGCGGACGAAATGGGGGGTGTGGATTCAGGCGACCATCCAGAACCGCGAGATGGCCGCCTGCATGGGGGTGCCCGTGCCCCGGGTGTACCAGCTGGTCTTTTCGGTCGGATGCGGGCTTGCCGCGATGAGCGGCGTCCTCGTCGCCCCGATATTCAGCGTGGACTATTCGATGGGTTCGGACATCATCGTCGCCGCCTTTATCGTGGTCGTCGTCGGCGGTCTGGGCAGTCTGCCGGGGACGATGCTCGCTGCGCTCCTGATAGGGGAGCTCGAGGCCATCGGCTCGATTTTCCTGGAGGGTTCCCAGCCGCAGATTCTGAGCCTTCTCGTCCTGCTGGTCTTCCTGGTATTCCGGCCCAACGGCCTGATGGGTGAGCGGGGCCTCGAATGATGGATCTCGCGCTTCGCATCGGCGTTCCGGTCGCCGCCCTGATCGGGGTGACGTTCTGGCTGTTGCCGGTGTCGGCGGCGGTGGAATTGCTCGGCATCCTCGCCTTGCTGCCGCTCATCGTATGGGTTTTGTCCAGACTGCCGGACCGGGTGAAGCTCGGCCTCCAGCCGTTTTTCGGCGTCCGGTACGCCGCCCCCGTGATTTTCGCCGTGGGACTGAGCCTGCCGTTCTGGGCAGGGGATTTCGAACTCAGGTTCTACAGTGAAATGCTCATCCTGGGCCTGCTGGCGATGAGCCTCGACGTGATGATGGGCTTCGTGGGGCTCGCCAGTTTCGCGCACGCGGCGCTTGCGGGCGTCGGGGCCTACGGCGCCGCGATCATGCTGACCAGATTCGGATGGACCCCCTGGGCGGCGATAGGGTTCGCCGTCGCCCTGGGAACGGCGCTCACGACCTGCATGGGGGCGTTTTCCGTGCGCGTGCGCGACATATATTTCGGCATCATCACGCTGGTATTCGGCAGCGTGGCGTTCATCGTCGCGAACTCGTGGGTCTCGGTTACCAACGGCGAGGACGGCATGACGATAGACCTGCCCACGCTCGGGTTTTTCGGGCTGTTCGGGGTCGAAACCGGAGAGTTCTCGCACTTCTGGTATCTGACGTTCGGCGTGGTGTTCTTATCCTATCTTTCCCTGCGGGCTTTTCTCCGCTCGCCGGTCGGTCTCGTGTTCATGGGCATTCGCGAGAACGAGCGGCGCGCCGCCTATCTCGGCTACAACGTGAACGCCTACAAGATTTTCAACACGGCGGTTTCGGGGTTCTTCACCTCGGTGGCGGGGGTGCTGGTGCTACTCAAAAACGGCATCATCGGCACGGAGCAGATGGACGTGATCCATTCGGGAGAAATCGTCATCTGGTCGGTCGTGGGCGGGCTCGGAACGCTCATCGGCCCCTTCGTCGGCGCGAGTTTCGTCCATTACCTGAACGATTTTCTGGGCGAATACACCGAGCGGGCGATCCTGGTCATCGGCCTGTTCTTCATCATCACGATTCTGCTGGCGCCCAGGGGCATCGTCGGCTCGATCATCGAGGTGTGGCGGGTGCAGCCACAAGCGGAGAGCGAGGAGTAAAAACCCTTCCTGAGCGGTGTTGTTGAAAAGGTCCTTTTCAGGGGTAGAGGAGGGGCCCCTCTCGAATGGAAAAGCAACCCCCCTGTCCCCCCTTGTCAGGGGGGTAAAGGCGATGCCCCCGATGAGAAGGTGGAAGAATAGCCCCTCGATGCGGGAAAACCACCGTCATTCCGGCGAAAGCCGGAATCCATTTTATGATTTTGCTTTCGTTTTCGCATTTGATTCCGACTCGCAGGAGGTCAAACACGACTGAGGAGGGGCTGTTGAAAAACCCTCATCAGTCGGGTTTGGTTTGTAGGGGTCGCATATATGCGACCCGACCGATTTGCGGCATGCGGGCCGCATATATCCGGCCCCTACACCAGGCTTACAACCAGAACGACGTGCGAGGTGAGGGCATGAAAGAGACGAAAAGGCAAAGTCAAAATGGATTACGTCGAACCCTCATTCATCAATCGGGTCCGACACCGGAATGACGGCAAACCCATCCTCGACTGAAAAGGCAACCCCCCCTACCCCCCCTTGTCAGGGGGGTATAAAAAGGCGATGTCCCCCGCCGGGATGCGCTCCCGCCAGGTAGAGAAGGCTTTGCTTTTTCTTGCCCCCCTGACAAGGGGGGGTAGGGGGGGTTGCCTTTATGGGGTTTCCCTCTCAAGGGGGTTGCCTATACCCACTCAAGGGCTTTTTCAACAGCCCCGAGGAGGGAGCGTTTGCCGCGCCTGGATCCGGAACGGATGAGGCGGATATGTGAGGCGGCGTTCGTATCTTCCTCGCCGGGAGCGAGAACGTCCGGGCGAAAGGCCAAAGACAAAGGCGAAAATGGATTCCGTCGAACCCTCAATCATCAATCGGGTTCGACCTCCCGCATCGGTCGGCTCCGACACGAGAATGACGAGCAAAGGCGGTGGTTAATTCCGACCGGGGAGGACTTTTTCAACAACCCCGTATATGAACGGTTTCGCACACTCAACTCCGTCAAAATCCGCCTGCTCCGGCTATCTGGGCGGCGGGAAAAGTTGTATATTCAGATATCCGAAAATTGAGTGATATGGAACCGGCTCTTTTCTCAAAAGGAGATGGATATGAAACGAAACCTGAAAACCTGTTTTTTCCTCATTCCTCTCGTCATGATCCTGGCTGCGGCTTTCGTTGCGCCCGCCTTCGGCGCGACCCCGATTTCGCCCCAGGAGAAAAAGCTGATTCCGCTCGCGAAGAAGGAGGGATCCGTCACCTTCCTCCAAACTTCTTTCAATAGCCCGACAATCCGGCGCATGCGCGCAGCCTTCACCAAGCATTATGGCTTGGGAAGCGGTTTCAAGCTGAACACCATCCAGAAGGGTACGGGGCCCACCGTGTCCCAGGCCCGTCAGGAGATTCGGGCGAACAAGTTCAGTTTCGACGCGGTCGCCGTCGCATCGGCGGGCTTTTTCATCGGCGCCGCCAGGGCGGGGGCCTTCCTGCCACTGGACAGCGGCCAGTTGAAGAACCACGAGGAAAACGCAAAAGCCCGCGGTGTATTCTATGACTACCCCCATTTCATCGCGCCTTTCTCCTACACCTTCCAGCCCGTCTGGAACTCGGGGTGTCCCGGCGTAGGGGATTTGAAGGTCAACTCCTACAGCGACATCCTGGACAACCCCAAGCTGAAAGGAAAAGTCCTCGTCAGCGACGTCACCAAGAGCACATCCTACTCCCTCACGACCATCGGCCTGATGGAGAACGGCTTCGACGTGCACGGGATGTGGAAGAAGCTCAAGGCTCTCGACCCGCTCGTGGGTTTCCGCACCTCGGCGAAACTGCAGATGATGGCGAACTGCGAACGCGCCGTGGACATGTGGAACCTCACCGGCCGGATGATCCAGATCATCCGCAAGAAGCCGGACCTCGCCAAGGTCCTGCGGTGGGGCACCTACAAGGAAGGCCAGGTTCTCTTCGGCATGCAGGCGGGCGTCGTCAAGGGCGCGTCGAATCCCAACGCGGCCAAGCTGCTGATGGATTTCCTCCTGACAAAAGAAGCGGTGGACATCGTCGCCGAGGAGGAAATCAGCTTCTACTCCATGCTAAAAGGCTACAAGCCGCCCGCGTCCGTCAAGAAGTACATGATGGACTTCGATAAAATAAAAACCCTTCCGATCAAGGATCAGACCGCCGCGGCGAAGAAGTTCAAGAAAATGCGCAAGGAGTGGCAGAAGGTATTCCGTTAATCGGTTACGGCGTGTCCCGGCGCAGGGATTCGGCCTCTTCGTCTCCCTGCGCCGGCGCCGCTGTTTTGAGGGGACACTATGGCTGACGCAACGAGGCTGGAGGCCGTTCCCCGGAACTACCTGAGCCGCCTGCGAAACTTCTTGCAGCCCGAAAATCTGGCCACAGCCATCGTCAGCATCTTCGTCACGTTCATCGTGGTGACGCCCCTGATCGCACTGGTGGTGGGAAGTTTCCTCGTGCTGGACGATCTGGGTTTCGGCGCGGAGTGGGGCCTCGAGAACTACCGGGAGATGTTCCAGGATCCCGTGATCCGCAGATCGTTCTTCAACACCCTCTTCGTGAGTACGGGCGCCACCCTGCTGGCCACCTTCCTGGGCGTTTCACTCGCCTGGATCAACGCCCGGACGAATTGCCCCTTCCGCGACAGGCTCGAGCCGATGAACCTGATCCCTTTCTTCCTCAGTCCGTTTGTCGGGGCGATCGCCTGGCACAACCTGGCCTCGCCCAAGGTCGGGATGCTGAACAATCTGGCGCGCGACCTGTTCGGGATAGAGGCCGCCCTCTTCAACGTGAACAATCTCTTCGGAATCATCTGGGTGACGGGGATATTCTTTACGCCCCTCATCTATCTCTTCGTCGTGGGTTCCCTCCGGCGCATGGACCCCTCACTCGAAGACAGCGCGCGCGTGACCGGGGCGGGACTGCTGCGCACGACACTGACCGTCTCCCTGCCGCTCGTCACGCCGGGCATCCTTTCGGGCGCCATCATCGTTTTCGTCACGAGCGCCGGGGAATTCGGCGTCCCCTTCAAGCTGGGCGCGCCCTACGGCTGGGAGACCCTGACCACCCAGATATTCACCAAGGCCGTGAGCGAGCAGGCGAACACCTATATGGGATCGGCCATGAGCATGACGCTCGGCGTCATCACGGCCATTTTCATCTGGGTGCAGCGGCGCATCATCGCGCCCCGGGAGTACACGACCGTGACCGGCAAAGGCTTCCGGCCCAACCTCATCGACCTGGGCCGGTGGAAGTGGGCGGCCTTGGGCTACAACGCCTTCTACATTTTCGTCACCGTCGTACTGCCCATATTCAGCATCCTCGTGGTGAGCCTCCACAACGTATGGGTGGGCAAGATCATACCGGCGGATTTCACCACACTGAATTACGAGCGGATCCTTTTCTTCTGGACGCCCACGGTGATTCAGCCGGCGACGAACGGCATCCTGAACAGCTTCATCCTCGCCATATCGGGTTCCACGATCGCGATGATCCTGGCCGTCATTCTTTCCTTCCAGATTCATCGCCGCCGGGGCAGGTTCGGCGGTCTGCTCGATTTCCTGTGCGCCGTGCCCGTGGGCTTTCCGGGCATCGTGCTCGGGATGGGGATACTCATCGTCTACATCAAGACGCCCATCTACGGCACCCTCTGGATACTGCTCCTCGGCTACGTCACCCGGTTCTTCCCTTACGGGCAGCGAAACGTGGCCTCCGTCATGCTCGCCGTCTCGGAAGAACTCGAACAGAGCTCCCGGCTCGTCGGCGCCTCCTGGGCGACGACGCTCAGGCGCATCACCATCCCGCTTCTCAAGCCGGGCATTTTCGCGGGCTGGCTCCTCATGTTCCTGATCTTCATCCGAGAACTTTCCATCTCGATCATCCTGTTCACAGCGGGCACGGAGACCCTCTCCACCGGCATCTACTACCTCCAGGAGTACGAGACGGAATCGCTCACCTGCACCCTCTCCGTCATTCAGACTTTCGTGCTCCTTGCCTGTGTCCTCCTGTTCCGTAAGATAGTGGGCAGGGAGGCGCTCGTCGCCTGATCCGTCGCCGTCCGGCCCGATATCGTTTTTTCGACATGTCCAGTTTCGGCGCTTTTTGCGTCGATGGAGCATATGAAGGAGGTTCGTCATGACCGCGCAGACCATCGCCATCATCAGTCCGGGGGAGTTGGGGAGCGCCGTAGGCGGCGTTTTGAAGGAAAACGGACTAGAAGCGCTCGCCTGCCTCTCGGGACGCAGCGCGCTCACGCGCGAGCGGGCCCTGGCGGCGGGATTCCGGGAGGTTCCGACCATGGAAGCGCTAATGGAAGAGGCGGACCTCGTGCTCTCCATCATGCCGCCCGCCTGCGCGGTGGACGCGGCCAGAGAGATAGCAGCAGCCATGAAAGCCACCGGCCATCGTCCGGTTTATGTCGATTGCAACGCCATATCGCCCGATTCCACCCGCCATGCCGGGAAAATCATCACGGATGCGGGAGGGGTTTATATCGACGGGGGGATCATCGTCGGTCCGCCGCCCTGGGAGGAGAGGGTCCCTGTTTTCTACGTGAGCGGCGAATGCACCGACCCGATGACCGCACTGGACGGAAAGGGTATTTCCGTGCGCGTGGTCGGGAGTGAGATCGGCCGCGCATCGGGCCTCAAGATGTGCTCCGCCGCGCTCAGAAAGGGGACGCTCGCGCTGCAGACCGCCGTTCTCATCGCCGCCGAGGCGATGGGGCTGGGCGAGGAATTCGAAAAAGAGATGCTCGGCAGCCGCGAGGCCCTGTATCGCCAGATGGAATCGGGAACGCGGCGCCTCCCCTCCGTGGCGGCGAGGTACATCGGCGAGATGGAGGAGATAGCCGCGGCGTTCTCGTCCGTCGGCGTCACGCCGAAGTTTCATCAGGGCGCGTATGACGTCTACCGGCTCCTCGCCGGGACGCCGTACGCCACCGAGACCCCGGACACGATAGACGCCGGACGCTCGCTGAAAGAAGCGGCGCGGACCTATGTGAATCACCTGCCGATGGAATGATAGAGCTGAGTTCGGCGCATGAGGATTATCCCTGTCGACGCTCCTCGTAGCGGATGAGTAATCCCTTCGTTCGTTGCTCGCGTCAAACCCTCTCTCCCTGCGGGTCAATTCCTACCGGACTGGGGATGTTGAAAAAGCCCTTGAGTGGGTAAAGGCAACCCCTTGAGAGGGAAACCCCATTAAGGCACCCCCCCATACCCCCCTTGTCAGGGGGGTATAAAAAGGCGATGCATTCCCGCCGGGCAGGGGCTGTTGAAAAACCCGTTTCGAAACCGGGCGTATCTATTACCTACCGGGGAGTGAACTTCAAGACCCTCGAGGGATCAAACCCAACCTTTTAGGGGTTTTTCATCAACCCCGGATGGGTCGGAATCGAATCGCGCATTTGCCCGCATTTGCGAGGAAGGGGTTTTGCGGACGTGCGCGTATCGTACGGCTCCCTCTCCTCGTGCGGGAGGGAGCGCGCCATGAGCGTGCCCGGTTATCCGGCGCGCGGAGGACGCGAATCGCAGGCACCTGGTTTCGAAAGGGCTTTTGGGCGGTGTGGCTGCCGCCCCGGGATTCGCGTCCGGCCCGACCATTGCTCGGGCGGCGTCCGGTGAGCCGGGCGGGCGATGGCCGTGCGCGCGAAGACCTCGAATACCTGAATAATTCAATAAAATAAGATAAATTCACGGGGTTTTTAGATAAATTCACGGGGTATTTCCGAAAATTAATGCGTCCCCGTCAGTCCTCGAAACGAAATCATCTATCCGGCGCAAGTCGTTGTTATATATAAGGATATAAAATATCACCCTGGGCCGTAAGCGCAGGGCTGGTCGGATGGGCCTCTCTCGCGTAGAATGCGGTGCACGGAGCCAGGGACGAGCCGTAACCTGTTGAATAATCACTCTTTGGAGGATCGCGCGCCATGCTCGAGGGCAAGAAGGTCATCGTCACGGGAGGGGGAAGCGGCATCGGCCGCGCCACGTGCGTCCTCGCCGCCGCCGAGGGGGCGGACGTCGCCGTGGCCGACATCAACGTTGAGACCGCCGCCGAGACGGTCTATATGGCGGAAAAACAAGGCGCTAAGGCGATCCTGATCGAGATGGATACGGCGAAAAAAGCAGACGCCGAGCGCATGACGGCCGAAGCCGTCGACGCCTTCGGGACGATAGACGGCCTCGTGTGCTGCGCGATAAAGCTCGTGCCCGGAAAGCTGGAGGAATTGCCAGAAGCCGACTGGGACATGGTGATGGACATCGGGCTCAAGGGCTATTTTCTCTGCGCCCAGGCGGCGGGCAGGGTGATGCTGGAGAAGGGCGCAGGGTCCATCGTCTTTGTCTCCTCCATCGGCGGCATGCAGACCTACCCCCTCGCGGGCGCTTACAGCGTATGCAAGGCGGGGGCGATCATGCTCAGCAAGCTCTTCGGCGTGGAGTGGGGCGACCGCGGCGTTCGCGCGAACACCGTCTCCCCGGGCCAGGTGCGCACCCCCATGACCGAAGCCATGTTCCAGGACCCCGAAATCGCAGCGGGGCGGGCCTCCGTCGTGCCGATGGGCCGCGTGGCGACGCCTGAGGATATCGCGGAGGGATGCGTTTTTCTGCTCTCCGATCGGGCGAGATACATCACGGCGGCGAACCTGCCCATCGACGGCGGGCAGGTGGAGAGCAAGATGATCCACACGCCCGGGCGAAACTGGGGCGGCAGGAAAATCGAGTATAAATGACTTGAGAGAGGAGATTCCGCATGGGCCGTTTCGATGGAGATGTCTGCATCGTCGCAGGTGGCGCCCGGGGCATCGGCGCCAAGACGTGTGAAATGTATGTGGAACAAGGCGGCAGAGTGCTCATCGGCGACGTGAACGAGGAACTGGGCGTCGAGCTGGAAGCCAGGCTCGGCAAGGAGAAGGCGGTATTTCAAACGCTCGACGTGACGGATGAAGCGTCCTGCCAGGCGGCGGTGGAGCGCGCGGTGAGCGAGTTCGGCGGCTTGAACCACCTTGTGAACTGCGCCATCAAGATGGACCCCGCCCCACTGGTCGACCTGCCTCTGGCGAGCTGGAAAATGGTGGTGGACATCGGCCTCACGGGCATGTTTCTGATGTGCCAGGCAGCGGGCCGCTGGCTGATTGAGAACGAGAGGCCGGGCGTCATGGTGAATTTATCCTCGAACGCAGGGGTCCAGCCTTACGGTATGTCGGGCGCGTACAGCACGGTGAAGGCGGGCATCATCATGCTCTCCAAGCAACTGGGCATCGAATGGGCGCGCAAGGGTATTCGCGTGAACGCCGTATGCCCCGGCCACACGGAAACGCCGCTCACCGCCTATCTGCAAGACCCCGAGATCAAAAAAGGCAGGAGCGACGTAACGCCCCTCGGCCGCGTGGGTCAGCCGGTGGATATCGCGCACGGCATTTTATTCCTGCTGTCCGAGGAATCCGACTGGATCACGTCTTCGCGCCTCGACATCGACGGTGGCATCCTGAACAGCGTCTACAATCACATGCCGGGCAGGAGATGGGACTGAAAACGGGTGATTGAGAAATTGGGCACGCCCTGCTAGGCTGTTGCCGTAGTTTCGATCGCCCCTGATGCGAGGCCGCATTGAAGACAACCCCATTCTTGTTTCGCCCCGCTTACTGTCTCTCGATCGTTGTTGCGGGCGCATTCTTTGCGCTTGCCTCCGTTTCGTCGACGCACATCGTGCGCGGCGCGGTGGGGGCCTCCGCCATCACCGCCGCCCTCGTTCTACAGCCATCCATTGCGGAAGCCAGGCGTTTCGGAGGGGGCCGTTCGTTCGGCGGGTTCGGGCGCATGCGTTCCTTCGGAGCGCGTTCGTTTTCGAGACGAGGCTATGGACGGGGCTACAGCCGGGGGTTCGCGGGCCGGCGCGGACTCGGCGGTTTCGGCATGGGCATGGGTTTGGGAATGCTGGGAGGATGGGGATTCGGCGGGATGGGTCTTTTCGGTCTGGGCCGGATGCTGCTCTTTCCCCTCATCCTGTTTTTCATTATGCGAATGATGTCACGACGTTAAAATTTTCCGTCACTGAACAAGGAGTTTCCAGATGAAGAAATTCGCGATAGCAACTACGATGAGTCTCTTGACGCCCGCCGTGGCCCTCGCCCAGGGCGCGCCCCGTATGGGAGTCGGGACGGGCCTTTTTCTATCGATCGTATATGGCTTGGTCGGCATCGCTTTGCTGATGATCGGTTACAAGATTTTCGAGTGGATCACGCCCTTCTCGGTGAACGATGCGCTGTCGAAAGATCAAAACAGGGCGGTGGGTATCGTCGTGGGCGCGATTTTTCTGGGTGTGGCGGTCATCGTTGCGGCGGCTTTAGGGTAGTGGGGATAAGTGTTGCTGCCCTTTTGACCCTGGTGTCGAGAGCCTCTGACCGAGGGTGAAGAAGCGGGCCTGGCGTGATGACAAAACTCAAGGAAAAAGCGGATTTCAGGGTGTCACTCGCGGATCCGCTTTTTTTCTCTATGCAGGGTGAGGGAGCAACTATCGGCCGTCCGTCCGTCTTCATTCGCCTCATGGGTTGCTCTGTGGGCTGCGTGTGGTGCGACACGAAGTATTCCTGGTCAGGACCTCCGGTGGAGGAGAAAACGATAGCGGAAATTCTGGGTTTTTGTGAGGAACACGAAGGCGCCCAGGTTGTTGTGACGGGGGGAGAACCTCTGGAATCCCCGCAATTTCCAACGCTAATCGAGGCCCTTCATGCTGCGGGTTTAAGGGTGGAAGTGGAAACGGCGGGTCACATTCCGCCGACTGAAGACCTCCTCGAACGGGTAGACCAGTGGAACGTCTCGCCCAAACTACAGTCGGCCCAGATTTCAGGGGAAAAACAGCCAAAAACCCTCGACTGGCTGCGCCGGGCAAGGGACGCCTATCTCAAATTCGTGGTTCATCGGGCGGATGAACTCGATGAAATCGAGGAAGTTCTCGATCAGTACGGCTTTTGTGATTTTCCGCGGAATCGCATCATCATTTCGCCGGGAGGAAAAACGCGCGAGCAGATGGAGCACAGGTTGTTCGCCCTGGCGGAGCCCGCGATGAATCGAGGGTTCCGGTTCACCCCCAGGCTTCACGTCATGCTGTGGGGGGACAAGCGCGGAGTCTAGTCACATGCAACAGGGAATCCAGATAATGCCAATGAAAAGAGAACGCCCCCCGGCAGCACCCAGAGGGCGTTCTTGATTTAGCTCAGTCGCTCAGGCGGGAAGGGCGATTCCCTCTTCCTCGGTGAGCCTGTCCCAATTCGCCTCGGTTCGTTTTTTGAGCTCATCCATGAACTCGCGCGTCATGAAACTGGGCATTTTGACGTTTTCATTCGCCCCTTCATACACGCGGGAGGGTACGTCGTATTCCTCGTCGGTATAGCCCACCTTTTTCTCCAGCAAACGCCCTCTCAAGTAAGAGCGCCTTATCGCCTGGTTCACGTCATCTTCAGTCAACGAGACGCCGAACATATCGTTCAGACTGTCGACGATATTCTCGTTGGGCGCGCCTGCGAATTTGCAGGTGCCGATGAGGTCATCCCTCGTATAGTAGATGCCATTCAGGATGGCGTTTTCCCAGTAATCGATGTCTGTTTGCTGGCCATCGAGGATGAGGAGCAGGAACGTGCGCATGCTCATGTGGCCGCCTGCCAGCGCCCAGGGGTAGCCCGGGTTGGTTTCTGGCAGATAGGCCGGGTATTCGAGGCCCTTGCCCTGCATGGCGAAGGAGAGGTCGCCACACTGCTGGGCCAGACGCATGGTGCCCTGGGCCAGTTCTTCGCACTCGCCCGCCGCCGCTTTACGGATCAATTCATCCATCTTCCTGGCGTCGCCGAAGCGGATATCGTCGAGTACGGGTTTGTCGGGGTTTCGCTCGTTCCACTCCATGGCGTAGCTTATGGTGGCGCCCAGGCTGATGGCGTCGTAACCCATCCGGTCGCCCAGTTCGACGAGATCTAGGGATTCTTCCGCATCGTAGACGCCGCAGTTCGCCGTTATGAGGTCGAGCGGTTCATAGTCGAACTTGACCCTGAATTTTCCTTTTTTCGCCCGCCTGCCTTCGGCCGTCTCGCCCTCGGGCCTGTCGTAAATGTTTTTATGGCACGCGATGCCGCACTTGAAGCAGGATTCATCTTTGATGACGTAGGGTTCTTCAAAACTTCCCCGATACAGTTGAACGGCGTCGTCATTTCCCGGCGCCCAGAAGTTTCTTTCGGGCAGACAGCCCATTGGATGCAAACCTGCGATGTTTCGCCAGGTTCCACCGCCGCCGTCCGCCTTATGGGCGTCTCGGTAGTTTTTGGAACCTGCGCCCCGTGAGATGACTTTGTTGGCCTCTTTGACGACATTCGTGACGGCCGACTTGTCGTCGGGCGCTTGCGCGACGATGGCGATGAGGTTTTTGGAACCCATCACGCCGCCGAAACCGCCGCGTCCGCAGAACCTTGGCTTGCATTCCCTCGTTTTGAGCTGGTTTTCCGTGCTCAAAACGATGGACGCCATGCGGTTCGTCTCAAAATTCTCCCCCGGCGGGCCGATGACGGCGAAGTGCGCGTCATCGTATTCATCGGCGAGCGCCATCATTTTTTCATGCGAGTCTTGGCCCACAAGAGGAGAGGCGTCTACGAGTTCCAGGCTCGGCGGACCGCCCAGGGTGTCGCTCTTGATCACCAGCGTGACGGGCTTCTCGCTCCTGCCGGTAAAGATGATTTCATCGATGCCCGCGCAGGCAACCTTGGTTCCGAATTTACCGGAGCCCGCCGAGTACATGGCCGAAGGCGCGCCTGCGAGCGTGCTTTTGAGCGGACTGTAACCACCGAAGAAGGTCCTTAACCCGGTCATGAGGTTCGTGCCCGAGAAGCAGCCCAGTTCCATGACGAGCGGGGCGGAAGGGGCGTATGGGTCTGATACGTCATGGTGGGAGAGGATTTTGAAAATCCTGCCGATACCGCCCAGAAAATCCTCCAAATCCTCGCAGTGTTTATCTTCAATCGTGATGTTTCCACTGTCCAGCTCGACGGTAGCGCTTCTATACTTGTAATCAGTTGCCGAGTTATTCCCGTTTTTGGCGTCTGTCCACATTTTTCTGCCTGCCTCCGATGAATATGCCACATGGAATTCTAGAGTTATATTATTTGCGATTGATTGTTTTTCTCAGCCCGTGATTATTCCGTGTTTTGCCTTGTCGGGCAAGCGGACGGGCGTTGCGAAACTTTTAGAAAGCCACTGGCTCTTGGAATTCTCCAAAAACTCCGCGCAGCACATCCGTTATTTCCCCGATGGTGGCATATGCTTCCACCGCCTCGGAAATCGCCTCCATGAGATTCTCATCGCCTCTGACGGCTTCTTCGAGGCGTTTGAGACTTAGTTCTGCCTGTGAAGTGTCTCGCTCTTTCTTCAATTTATTCAGTTGTTTCGTCTGACGCTCTTCAAGCGCAGGATCAACCGTGAATATCTCTTGGGCTGGGGGTTCCTCCCGCATGTATTTATTCACGCCGACGATAGTCTGCTCTTGTGCATCCACCGCTTTTTGCCAGCGGAAAGCACTCTCTGATATCCACTTTTGCACTGCGCCTCTTTGAATGCACTCAACCATGCCGCCGCGTTCTTCCACTTCTTCAATAATTCGCGCCATTTCATTTTCCATGCTTGCAGTCAAATTTTCCAGATAATATGAACCACCAAATGGATCCGCCACATCGGGCACGCCGCTTTCATGAGCAATGATCTGCTGGGTGCGTAGGGCGAGAAGGGCGCTATCTTCGGTCGGCAAGGCCAGTGCTTCGTCATATGCACAAGTGAAGATGGTTTGGGCGCCTCCGAGCACGGCGGAAAGTGTCTCGTAGGTGACTCTGACGATATTGTTCTCGGGTTCCTGGGCAGTTAGCGTACTCCCGCCACAAACGACGCCGAAGCGGAATAGCCAGCTTCTCTCGTTTTTAGCGCCAAAACGCTCACGCATGATTTTTGCCCAAAGCGTCCGCATGGCTCTGTATTTGGCGATTTCTTCGAAAAAATCCATGTGGGTGTAAAAATAAAAACTGAGCCTGGGGGCGAACTCGTCGATATCAAGCCCGCGATCCAGACATCTCTCTACGTAAACGATAGCGTCCGCGAGCGTAAAACCGCCTTCCTGGACGGCAGTTGCGCCGGCATCCCTGAAATGAGCTCCTGCAGCGCTGATAGTGTTGAATCTCGGAGTGTTTTTCACACCGTATTCAACCGTATCGACGATTAGCCTCAGTGATGGTTCGGGCGGGAATATCCATGTGCCGCGGGAAACGTATTCCTTCAAAATGTCGTTCTGGATGGTACCGGTTAGTTGAGCGGGTGAAACGCCTTGCTTCTTGCCGACTGCGACGTACATGGCATAAAGGATGGCGGCCGTTGAGTTGATGGTGAAGGACGTGCTGATCCTGTCGAGCGGAATATCTTGAAAAATGGTCTCCATATCCGCCAGTGAGTCGATGGCTACCCCGACTTTGCCGACTTCGCCGGATGATTTTTCATTGTCGCTGTCGAGTCCCAGTTGTGTAGGGAGATCGAGGGCGACGGAAAGCCCGGTGTTCCCCTCGTTTAGTAGAAAGCGGTATCGCTCGTTCGTTTCCTCGGCGGTTCCGAAACCCGAATACTGGCGCATCGTCCACAGGCGTTTTCTGTACATCTCGGGGTGAATGCCGCGCGTGAGAGGATATTCGCCTGGTTTGCCAGGGGAATAGCCCGGAGGCATATCTCCTAGGCCGTACGTGTTTTCAACGGCGAGACCTGAGCGATTTCTTATCAGTGGGGGTTCTTTTCCCATCTTGCGATTATCTCCCCTTGAAAACGGGGTTTCGCTTTTCGAAAAATGCTTTTACCGCCTCATCATGATCTTCTGACACCCAAAGATCTGCAAATAGCGACGATTCCATCGCTTTCGTTTCATTCAGTGTATTTTCTAATCCGAATAAGAGCAATTCCTTCAAAGAGCGGATAGCCGCCGGCGCGCTTTTGGTAATTTCCTCCACCATCGCTTTCGCGACGCGAAGACCGTCTCCTTTGAGTACCACGTCGTTGGCAAGTCCAATCTTGAGCGCATCTTCGGGGCTCAGTTCTTTGCAGGTGGTCAACAATTCCATCGCGCGTCCATAGCCGATAGCGCGGAGAAGACGACCCCCGCCTCCCCAACCCGTCATGAGGCCGACGCGGGCTTGCTTGAAGCTCATGTAGGCGTGTTCTTCGATTATTCGCATGTCACAGGACATGGCGATTTCGGTCCCACCGCCCAGAGCGTATCCATTCAAAACGGCGATGACAGGCACTGGCAATTCGGACAGACGCCTCAGGATTCCCTGCATGCGTCTGCTCATCCCCAGACCCGCCTCGTGAGATTCAAATGACTGAAGCCACTTCAAGTCGCCGCCCGAGCAGAACGCCTCCTCGCCCGCACCGGTGAGGACGACGGCTCTCAGCTCTCGAGATGCTTCGAGGTTGACCAGGGCGTCTGAGAGCCCCTGCATGATCTCTTCGTTGATGGCGTTGCGAACGTTTTTTCTGTTGAACTTCAGGATGGAGAGTCCGCCCTCGGCTTCATGAATAAAATCGGGCATGAGACCTCCTGCTGATTTCGTCTACCAGAGCCGAGGTAAGGTGTAAAACTAAGGTCTTACCAGTATTTCTCGTAATGGATGTTTCCCTTTGTCTGGCCATAGTCCATCGTGAAGCCGCGATCTTCCATGATCTGAATGACGCCCGGCGCGCCTTCGGGCCATATTTTCTCGCCTTCCCGAACTTTCGGGATACCAATCATGTCTGGGTTTCCGCACAAGAACAGATGCGTGTTCGCAGGGTCCATCTTGCGGCCGATGTTTTCCTCGAACATGCCCGTGGCCAGATAATCCTGCACATATACCTTGTTGTTGATGGTATCCGCCTCACGTGTAGTGAGCGCGTGATATGAAAGCTGGGGGTATTTCTTCTCGAGTTCTCTATAGAGGGGTTCGTATGCGAGATCGTTTTTGTATCGAACGACATTTATGCTGGCGATTTGCCCTTTGTAGCCAGTGCGGAGAAGCTCCCAAATCATGTGGTTGTGCGGGCCTTCTCCCGTCCCCGTGCCTGCGAAGACGACAAGAGAGTTTTCGACATCCCGAATATCATTCATGCATTCGAGCGTGTATTCGCCGGTAAATTTCTGGCCCATGTGAATACGATCGCCAGATTTCAGGAGGAAGAGCCTCGGGGTAAGAAGAGGTGCGGGCTCTCCTTCCGCGCCAATGACCATGACGATGTAGAATTCCAGGAAATCCAAATCATCCGGGGGATACAATTCACCCGCACCATTGACTACTGGATGAGAAACAGAATAGGCGCGCCTTCCCAATCGCCTGATCCTCTTCTCGTCGAGTTCTTTTTCCTTGACAGCGTCTTCGTGGCGAGGCTCCCAATTTCCTAAGCCCAGCGTCGTATATTGACCTGATTTATATTCGGGAAAGTCGAAATCGGGTTTTACGCGAAAACATGCGAGCGTCTCATGCTGCCAGACGATATCGGCGACTGTGGCGTTGTAGTGTTTTTCCCTTAACTCTAGTTTTGTTGCATCATCAAGCATTCATTCCCTCATCGGATGTATAAGTCATTCTAAGATAGTGCATCACAGCCAAACTGCAGGCGAATACTACCCAATTCGCTTGAGAAGATATAGCCTTGAGCGGCTTTTTTTCAGATATTTATATCGTGATCGCCTCGAACGATACCGCAAATTTGTATCCGGCATACTTCCCTGTTTCGATGGCCGCCTGGGTGAGAAAAGCGACAGAGTCGAACCCTTGCGCGAGATTGTCGATGTAGAGCTTATGGGCTTGTAAGGATGTGATTCCTGTATCGAGGTACTCAGTGACATCCACGGCAATTGTGGGTTCAGGAGAGCCGCTGAGTAAAACCATTCGAACGTCGGTCCAAGGTTCCAGGCCTTCGTCCAGTAGTTCGGGAAAAATCCAGCGGTTTCCCGCATCGCGGCTCGCATCCATTACGCCATAGGCGAGCCAGCGATGATCCGCCATGTTCAACGGGCCGCCCGGCCAGGTGAGGTGGTGGGAAAGCGTGATCACGATTTCAGGTCGGTAGGTTCTGATTTTCCGGGTGAGGTCGCGTCTTAAATCCAGATTGTACTCGATGATCCCATCCGTATAGCCCAGGAATTCGACATTTTCCACACCGACGATGGCGGCGCTTTTTATTTCTTCCTCTTCTCTCGCGGGGCCGGCTTCTTCCGGCGACATCCCGTCGATGCCCGCCTCGCCACTCGTCATGAGAATGTATGAAACTTCCTTGCCTTGGGCCGTCCACCTTGCGACCGCGCTCGAGGCGCCGAATTCCATGTCATCCGGATGCGCCACGATGGCCAACGCTCGCTGCCAATTTTCATCGAGAGTAAGCAGTTTGTTCGCCGTCATTTTTTCACCTTTTTCACAAAAATGGGACTGCTCCACGCCAATGCTCCGTCATCTTGCATCAACCTGACGAAATAAGGATTCCAGCCGTCATGAAAATCACTTTCATCGACGTCGAATATGACGTTCGTGTGAGGGTTCCCAGGCATTGGGCTGATGCGCTGCACTTCCACTTGTTGGCGAACGCCTCCAGCATTCACCACATAAGGAATGGCCCCGATGGTATCGAGATTCACATCAAAGGAAATGACATCGGTTTCAAAAAAAAGCGTTGCGCCTTCCCCGCCTGAAATGCGGAATTCGACGCCGTCCGCATCCCCGGTCGTTCGGCTCAACCACCGGATGTTCCGCTCATCGGCCGACTGTATGCCTTCCTCAAGATTATCCACTTGCCAGTTTCTGGGCTCTTCGATTCTCCCTTTATCGACCCGCAAACCTCCGTGCCAGTGGGTTTGGCGGTTGCGCTGGTGTATGCGGGCGCCGCTCCAGGAGACTCGAAACCAGACAGAATTTTTGGCAGCCGTATCTTTAGGGCGGTAAGAGTAGATGGTTTGTGAGGCGCGCTTTAGCTCAATCGACTCGATCCCGCATTCGCCCGTTGCGCGGACTTTGAACACGGGCGGAACGGTGGATTCGAATTCCTCTCCCATAAAATGTTCGCCAGCCGAAAAGGAGAGATGAATTTTCTTACCCGTCGTCGCATAGACGCGCCTGGCCTGGATCGCTTCCCAGAGGCTCTCACGCGTGAGTTCTGTTGCATAAATGCAGACGTAACCGCCGTACACTCCGAAAATAGCTGCTCCCGGGTAGCTGGCTCCTGGTCGGCCCTTGTGCCCATCGCTCCCCGCCGTGATACCCACGCGCCAGCCCTTTTCCAGGGCTTCCTCCACGAACCATTCGAATCGTCCCCAGGAAGAATATATTTCCATGACGCGCTCAAGTTCTGCGTGGTGATAGTCCAGGCTCGCCCGCCGGCCCCCGATATGGGGGACTAAGGTGACGTCCCGGCTGCCTTCCAGGGTGCCATAGAGTGCATCTAGGGGATATCTGTCCTTTTCCTGATCTGTCCAGTCCTCCAGTTGCCAGTGGCTGGTACGGTGCAGAGGGCCGTCGTCGCCTAGATACATGACGTTCCTGTCCCCGCCCATACCCGTCACGGCGGACCATTCAACGCCCAGGAACGTAACGAAGCGTCCAGGCTCGTTGTATTTCCTCGTGGCCGCTCGAATGGTGCTCCAGGTGTCTTTCGTGACTTGAAAATCATTCCCCTGATGGCAGGAAAATTGCGCTCCGGCCATGTTACGGGCAAATGCGAAGTAGTCATCGACGGTATTCGTGCCTACGGTTTCCTCGCTTTGACCGTGAAGATCGCCCCAGAATGGCCGCCACTGGTGGATTGTCTCCATGGCGTGAACGTAATTGCTGTATGCAGGAGGTATGCAGGCTCCCGCGTCGCCTCGTATGCGCCCCCATTCCCCGGATTCCCAGCACAGATTCTCCAGGCGGACTACGGCGGGTTCGCCACGCTTGAATTGAACGGTTCCGGGTAGCCCCTCGCAGATTCCGCCCTCGGCAGCGAGCGAAACTTGCGCATCTATGCCGCGGCATGGATTTCCCCAGATGTCCTCGAGTTTCACCTGCATCCAGGATGTCTCATCGGGTGCCTGTTCGGTCGGCCCGTGAATGACGAGGCGGGCGGGATTTCCCGGTACGATGGAAAAAGCGGGCGTATCGGCGGCTTCGATAAATCGATTCGAGCCGAAGCAATCAACGAAAAGCCTGAGGCGGAAATTTTTTTCGCAAAAGGTTTGAGCGCGGGTTCCCGCTCCGCCCCCGCTACGGTCTCCCAGAACAATGGTTACCGTATCGCCTTCTGCCAGATAGCTGTCAAATACATCGATGGCCAGGCCTTGCTGCCAGGGCCTGATGTTCGATTTCGGGTCCCATCTACCCCTGAGCGAGGCGCTCCCGCTCGTACTTACACTCGCATAGTGAGGCTCACCGGGCGCGTCAGTTTGCGGCTTGGCCCAATCACTGGCGAAACGTCGCGAAAGGACGATAGTCCCGCCATCATCCACGCCGTATCTGCCAACGTGGTAAGTGAGCTCCCACGTGCCCCAGGCGCCAGCTTCCACGTCTCCGGCGGGAGCGAGTTCACTCCATCCTACCCATTCGCGAACCCAGGAATCACTATTTCCGTGTCTGCCGTCAGGTGTCGTATCCATTATGAGTCAACTGTCTTGTTTGTCGTTGTTTGAATTTAGTTCGGCTCGTTTTTTTCTCACATCTTGCGCTTTTTGTGGTTCTGTGGTTTTGGGCAAGTGGTTTTTGAGGAATACCAACGCGAGCCGTATCGAGTCTTCTCTCTCGCGAGGAGTTCTCCTTCTGAGAACGAAATTGTGGCCGGTACCCTCGTAAAGTTTCAATTGAGCGTTGCCTGACCCTCTCGCACGCAGCTTTCTCATCATCGTGAATGATTGCTGGACGGGAATGATACCGTCCGCCACGCCATGAAACATCAAGGTGGAAGCTTTCGTGTTCTGTATCTTGTTGGCGGGGCTGTGAAATTCCAGATAATCTTTCCAGCGCAGCAAATCCTCTGTCGCAAGTGCGAGCACAACGGAGTTAATGCGCTTTTTAATCAGAGCCGCATAATCATAGGGACCATAATAGGCTACCACGGCCTTCACGACCGGAAGCGACGCGGCCGCACGGAACGCCTTGTCCGCACCGAGTGAGAATCCGATGAGACCAACCTGGTTTTGTATGCAATGCGCGCTTTTCGCAAAGGTAGAAACGGCTCGATTGATGTCTTCATTCTGGCGTTCGAAATTCGATTTTCGTTGGACGAAAGGGGTTCTGAGACCTTCGAGGTCCACTTGGTGCACCGAGTAATAATTGATGACCAAGGATGAGAATCCATGGCTCGCGAGTTTTCGGGCATAGCGGATGTATGCCCGCCACCAACCGCCTTTCCCGTGCAGCAATACGACGCAAGGATATCTCCCGGCTCTCGAGGGACGCACCAGATATCCTGTCATCGAGGCGGTTTCGATGCTCGATGGCAGTTCGACGTAGCTTCCTTTATGGTCGTAGTTTCCAGCAGGAGCAGGCGCCAGGTTCAGCGTGCGGGGCCGGGCGCAGCTTGTCACCATCAACACGACTAAGATGAAAAGCAAGAGGGCTCTTATGCGGATGATCTTAAAGAAGCGATGAATTATGCTAAGTACAGATCGAATCATGCGAAACCCAGTTTTTGCACGGCGGCAAAAGAGTTGGCAGGTTCATACCACCTCTGAGAATAGTCCGGGCAGACGATTTCGGCAACATCTCGGCGAGAAAGCTCTTGTGAAGGAGGATTGAATGGCGGCGGTGATTGATTTTCTGCGGACGAGAAGGGAGCAGAGCCTGGCGGAGCTCATCGAATACCTCAAGATACCCTCTATCAGCACGTTGGGTGTCGGTGTCAAGGAGGCGGCGGCTCATTTGGTGGAGTTGATGAGTAATTCGGGCATCGAAGCGCAGATTCTGCCGACCGAAGGTATTTCTCTCGTATACGGAGAGGTGAAGGGGCCTCCGGATGCGCCCACGATGCTCATCTATGGCCACTATGACGTTCAGCCGGCCGATATTTCCGAGGGCTGGCGTTCCGAACCATTTGAACCACAGGTGCGAGATGGCCGCCTCTATGCACGTGGTTCGGGAGACAACAAGGGCCAGCACTTCGCCCAGATCAAGGCGGTTGAAGCCTACCACCAGACGAACACGAAAATGCCCATCACCCTCAAATTTTTGATTGAAGGAGAAGAGGAGATGGGTTCCCCCAATTTGAGAAAATTCATACAGGCGAACATGGAGTTGTTGAAAGCCGATATCGCCTGCTCATCCGATGGCTCCGTACACCCCTCGGGCAGGCCGACGCTCTCTTTGGGCTGCAGGGGATTGCTCTATATCGAACTAATCTCGCGCGGCGTCGGAAAAGACCTCCATTCCGGGTCTTATGGAGGGCCGGCGCCGAACCCGTTCTGGCGCCTCATGGAGGCTGTGCAATGCCTGAGCGACGATGAAGGAAGGGTGCGCGTGCCGGGATTTTACGAGTCAGTGCTCCCGATAGGGGATGCGGATCAATCTGCCCTTCTGGGAATTCCCGACCCGGAGGCGGAGCTACGGGCCGTCATCGGAGAAGGCGCCTCCCGTATTCCGGATCTTTCCGCCTTTTATACGAAAGTATTAACCCAGCCGAACCTGAACATTTGTGGATTTCAAGGAGGGTATTCCAACGATGGCATGAAAACGGTCCTGCCAGGTTCCGCGCGGGCCAAGCTGGATTTCCGCCTCGTCGTGGAGCAAGACCCGGACAAGCTGTTCGGGGATGTGTGTTCATTTTTGAATGCAGAGGGATTCGATGACATCGAAGTACGCAAAATGGCCACGTTCGACCCGAGCAAAACGCCTGCGGACAACCTCTATGTTCAAAAGGTGATCCAAGCCGTCGGCGGTTACGGGGTTGAACCGGTCATCTACCCCAACTTCGGCGGCAGCGTTCCCGACAGCATGTTCACGAAAGACTTAGGGGTTCCATCTGTCTGGTTCCCCCTTGCCAACGCTGATTCGAACGCTCATGCGCCTGATGAGAACATTGACGTAGAGATTTTTCATCGTGGATGCGAGATTGCGGCGACTCTCATGGGAGGACTCGCTTGAAGCACCCGCTCTGGACGATAGGCCACAGCAACCACTGCGCGGAGAAATTCCTTGACTTGCTAGCTCGTCATGAGATCGCATGCGTTGTGGATGTTCGCAGTATCCCCTACAGCAGGAGAAATCCACAGTTCAGCAGAGAGAAGATGAGACAAAGCCTCTCATCGCAAAATATCGCATACGTCTGGGAAGGAGAGGCGCTGGGCGGGAAACGCAACTTTAGAGAAAATCCAGAATTCTTTGACTCTGATGGGCGTATCGACTGGAAGAAAGTGAGGCGTGATGAGAGTTTCATCCTTGCGATGGAGCGCTTGAGAACGCAAGTGGGAAAAGAACCCACGGCGGTTCTTTGTGCGGAGGAGAACCCGAGAAACTGTCATCGCCTGCATCTGGTATCGGCGGCCTGGGCGGAGAGTTGCGACGAAAACATATTACACATTCGCGGGGACGGGCGTGTGGAGACACACGCGCCAATGGTTCCGCAGCCCGAATTGTTTTGTTGATCATTCTCCCATACCCTGTCGACAGGCGTCTTTTCACGGCCAGTGAGCTTTCATCCGTTCATATGAGGAATTCATGAATCAGCCCCTGCAGAAGAACCGCCTCGCACAGGAGACGAGCCCGTATCTCTTGCAGCATCAATACAATCCGGTGCAGTGGTATCCCTGGGGCGAGGATGCGCTCCGCAAATCAAGAGAAGAGAACAAACCCATTTTTTTGTCCGTCGGCTATTCCGCCTGCCATTGGTGCCACGTGATGGAGCATGAGAGTTTCGAGGATGAGGGGATCGCTGAAATCCTGAACGAGCATTTCGTTTCCATCAAGGTGGATCGGGAAGAACGCCCCGATATCGACGGTATCTACATGGAAGCGGTGCAGATGATGACGGGCCAGGGCGGTTGGCCGATGAGCGTTTTCCTGCTCCCGGATTTGAGGCCCTTCTTCGGGGGCACGTATTTTCCGCCGGATGACAAATGGGGGAGGCCCGGCTTCAAAAATGTGCTCTTGAGGCTGGCCGAAGTTTATCAAACGAGACAGGACGATTTGCATTCGAACGCAGAGAGCATCACTGCGAATCTGCAGCAAATGGGGGTCGTAACGCCTGCGGAAGGTGAATTGAAAACGGAGTGGATCGATCAGGCCGCTCAGGAACTAAAAGATCGATTCGATTCCACCTGGGGCGGTTTCGGGAACGCTCCCAAATTCCCGCCCTCCATGGCACTGATGCTCCTTTTAAGAAAATGGAAGCGGTCCCCGGATCAGGAATTGCTGAAGATTGTCGAGATAACGCTTCAAAGAATGGCGCTGGGCGGGATGTATGATCAACTCGGCGGCGGTTTTCACCGCTACAGCGTGGATGCTTACTGGCTCATTCCGCACTTCGAGAAAATGCTTTATGACAACGGCCTTCTCTCCAGAGTCTATCTCGAGGCCTACCAGGCGACGGGAAGCGTGTTTTACCGCTCCGTGGTGGCGGATACACTCGATTACGTTTTGCGTGAGATGACCAGCCCGGGCGGAGGATTTTATTCCGCGCAGGACGCCGACAGCGAGGGTGAGGAGGGCAAGTTCTTTGTATGGCGTCCTGAGGAAATAGAAGAGATTCTCGGCAATGAAGAAGCCGACATATTCTGCCGGTTCTACAGCGTGACGGAAGAGGGGAACTTCGAGGGCAAGACCTCCGCATTGTTCATTCAGAAACCACCTCGCGTTTTCGCCGAAGAGTCGGGGATCACGGAGGAGAAGCTCTTTGAAGTCTTGCAAAGAGGGCGCGCAAAACTCTTCGCCGAGCGGGAAAAACGTGTGAAACCCGGTCTGGACGATAAAATTCTTACGAGTTGGAACGGGCTCATGATCGGATCGATGGCTTTGGCGGGCAGGATTCTGGAACACCCCCCCTATGTGGAAGAAGCGGGCAAGGCGGCGGATTTTATTTTGAACAACATGCGCGATGAGCGCGGCTTGCAGAGAAGCCACCGGGAGGGTGTGAGCAAGTTCAACGCGTATCTGGATGATTATGCTTTTCTGATCCTGGGCCTGGTGGATTTGTACGAGGCGAGCTTCGAGCCCCGGTGGATTCGAGCGGCCTCTGATTTGGCGCGGGAGATGATATCGCGCTATTGGGATGATGAAGGGGGCGCATTCTTCTTTACGGCCCACGATCATGAACAACTCATCGTGAGGAAGAAGATGACGCAAGACGGTGCCGTTCCGAGCGGGAACTCGATGGCGGCGCTGGGGTTACTGAAGCTGGCGAAACTCTCGGGCGAGACGGAATTCGCAAAACGCGGCGAGGAAGTTTTGCACTCGTTCGGCGATTATTTGGGCCGCGTTCCGGCCGCCTTCCACATGATGCTGGTGGCGCTTGATTTTCATCTGGATTCCCCGGTGGAGGTGGCGATTGTCGGTGAGAAAAACGCAGAAGATACAAATGCGGCTCTCAGGGCCGTCTGTTCCCGCTTCATTCCCAATAAAGTATTGGCTCTCAAGTCCGAATCATCAGGCGAAGAAGCAGATGCCACAGTGCCTCTGCTCGATGGAAAGGCCATGGTGGAGGGACGAGCCGCCGTCTACCTGTGTGAAAATTTCACGTGCAAGGAGCCACTTACGGACCTAAGCGCAATTGAGAAAGCGCTCGAGAGCGGTTGAATCTTTCATTTCGCCCGTACGATGAATGCCCCGTACCCGTTGCGCTGCAGCTTTTCCACCAATCGCTTCGCTTTTCTCTCGCCGACAAGGCCTTTGATCTGCACGTGGTAGTGGGCGTAGTTTCCATGCCAGCCGGGCCGAATTTCCGACGTTGTGCCGTTTCTATGAAAGTAATCGGCGAATTCTTGCGCCTCCTGTTTTTCCATAAACCCGCCCACCAGGATCATCCACTTGGGGTTCGGCTCTCGGGGAATATAGAGGGGTTCAATGGAAACCTCGGTGGTGCCCCTGCGCAGCATCCCGATTCTACGGGCCGCCTCTCGAGAAAGGTCGATAACGCGTTTTATGAAAAAGGGCCCACGATCGTTGATTCGAACTTGCACTACCCGCCCATCGTCGCTTCTACGAACTCTGACGATGGAACCGAAGGGCAGGGTGCGGTGCGCGGCGGTGAGGGCGTGCATGTCGTAGGTTTCACCATTTGCCGTTTTGCGCCCGTGGTAGGGATTGCCATACCACGAGGCGATGCCGCGGGTACCGCCCCCTTCGATGTCATCACTCCTTTGAGTGGGCAGAAAGCCGCATCCACTCAGGAGAAAGGAAATTGCGAGGCTGATGGTAAGAGCCCGCAAGGGGAGAGCATGCGAAGGGTTGGTCATTAATTTCATCGGGATACGTCTGGGGCGGATTTCGTAAAAAGACGAAGTTATTATATCAGTTTCATCCGACGCTGCCATAGAAGCGCGTCTTTCGGACGAATTTTGAAAATCGCGGTTATCGTGGCCTCATGCTAGCTTCGGTGCCTGGAGAATGCCTCACCAATGCTCATGCCTTTATCGAGTTCCGCGATGATTTTTTCTTCGATTTCCGCCAGTTCATCCATCTTGTCGATGACTTCTTCCAGCCTTTCCCCGGGGATAACGACAACGCCGTTGACGTCGCCAAGAATGATGTCTCCCTGCCTCACCGCGACGCCCCCGCAATTGATCGGCTCTCCCACACTGATGGGAACCGTATACCCACCGCTGCCGTGTACCGATACCCCTCTGGCGAACACGGGAAAACCCGCCTGGCGGTGTTCTTCGATGTCCCTTGCCCTGCCGTCCAGGACGACGCCACCTAAATTCATCACCTTCGCGCGCGTGGTCATCATCCCGCCCCAGTTGGCCGTCGTGACACCGGGCGGGATGCTGATGACGACGATGCTGCCCTCGGGCGCCGCGTCGATGTGGTGCACCTCGCGTTTGGGCAGCGGTCCGCCGCCGGCGGGAACCATTCGAACGGTATGGGCTTCCCCCACCATCCTGTAATCCGGGTCGGGCGACAACAGGATAATGTCGGGCATGTGGCCCCTGATTTTCAATTTGTCAAAAGCGTCCGCCGCCTGACAGGCTGAATAGCTCCTTAAGCGATTTACCAAGTCATTGCTCATGAAATTCTCCTGAATCCGTCGTGCCGGATGAAATTGGCGTCAAATTGTGAAGGGAATGATACTCGTTTCGTTGAAAGATTAGGGCCTAATAACGGAATTCCGTAAAGCGTACACCATCCGGGTCGAGTTCCTCCAGGGCGCCCAGTTCTTCGGCGCTTGGCGCGGGAGTTTGCGCCACTACGCTCGGGGGCTCCAGTTCGAAGCCGGTATTCTCGATCACTTCATCCACCGAGTGTCCAGGGTGGATGCTGGCAATCTCAAGCCCAGTGGATTTTTTCTCGAACAAGGCAATGGGCGTCACCAAGTGGCTCAGACTGCCCGATTGGGTAGAGAAGTCGACCCGGGGTACGAGAAATCGCCTGTCGTGAACTGTTCGCCATATGACCGTTCGTTTCACCTGAGGCATGATGACGGCGCCTCCCCCTCCGCCGGGAAGTCTTACTTTCGGCTGGAACGGGTCGCCGATGTAGCTCATGTTGGCTCGACCTTGTTTGTCGAGTTGAGCGGCTCCCAGAAATGCCATGTCCACCCCTCCGCGCGCAAAAAGATCGTACATGTCCGGGTTGTAGAACATAGAAGCCGCGCCGTGGCAGAGCTCAGGGTCGGCCGTGCTGTTCGGCATGAAGCGCGGTTTGGGGTCCACCGAACCCGCGACTTCTATAAGCGAGCAATTGGGGGCATGTCGTTTCTTGGCCAAAAAGATCGCGACCATGGGAAGCGGGGAGTTGACGCCGTGGAACACCTTTTCGCCGTCTTCGATGAGGCGCGAGAGTGTAACGGCCATCTGGTTTCCCGCGCGAATTACGTGTTCGGGCAACGAGACCAGGCGGCTGCCCATCGCTATTTTGTCACCGCATCTTGTGCGTGTGTTTTGTCAGTGCTTGCCAAATATTCCCGAAGCCCGTCCGGGCTCTGGGTCAACGTCATGTAGCGTCTCATTTCTGTTTTGTCGACCCCATAGTATGGGTGGCAACTGCAGGGAGACGCCCCGCCCGGCGTTTCCACGACTGTTTTGACGAGAAAGCCTGGAATAGTGGTTCTCTCCGGTTCCGCTGCGATCTCTTCTGAGCCAACGATTTTCTCGGTCGTGAGAATGACCCCTTTTTGCGCCGCGCGCGTCATTTCAACGTCGAATTGCTGGTTGCCCAGGATTTGCGCGTTTCCCTGCGAATCAGACTTCTGGACGTGTATCAATGCCCAGTCCGGCTTGAGAGCGGGAATCGCATAGAGTTCCTCTTTCGTGTAGGGGTCTTCCATCGTGAAGATGCCGCTTTGCTCCGGAATGTCGCTCCCGTCGAAACCGCGAATGGGCTGGAAGGGAACGCCGTAGGCTGCGGCCCGCAGCCCAGCAAGAACGCTGGCTCAGGCGTGCTCGGTCAGGCCGGCCAGTCCTTTCTCTATCGCCTTCCGGTAGTGAGGCGCCAACCCGAATTCCGCCTCAAAGGTGACGATGCCGCTGATGATTCTCTTTACTGCGCCTGCTGCGCAAAGGAGATCGGCGTCATAACCGGGAGAGGGTTTGATGAGCGTGAGATCCCGAAGGCCCGCACGCGCGATTTCACGGATGAGGGAAGCGGGCGTTCTGTGCAAGAGGGTGCCGCCGGGGCTAATCGCATCTCCCTCACTGATGAGAGCGGCGGCTTCTCGTAAGGAACTTAGTTTGCTCATGGCAGCTTCCATCCACTCATTTTGGGCGCATGATGTGGGCAACATAGATTATGGGGCATAGTTTAACAAATGTTGATGATTTGTGCTTGCGCTCATGCGCCTTCATGCCGTCAGAGAAGTGAATTCTACGCATTCATTGACCAAGAACCCGGTGTGGCGTAAATATCGATGAGATGAGAGTTGCTCTCATGCGCAAGTATACTTCCAGATGAATCAATCGGAGGAGCATGGAATGCCACGGATTTCCTTGTTAGAACCCGAGCAGGCGGAAGCATCCGCGAAACGCGTCATGGAGAATCTGCAAAAGCAATTCGGCGTCGTGATTCCGCCTGTGAAGGCACTGGCCCACAAGCCGGATTTATTGCGTTCTTTGCTGAGCCTGACCACGGTGGCGGACGGCCCGGGGGAGATCGACGTCGGCTTCAAGGAAATCTTGAACATTCGCGCATCGGTGCTCAATGGATGTCATTTTTGCACCAACATGCATTCCAACATGGCAAGGATGCACAAGGCAGGAGACGAGAAGACGAAAGCCGCGCAAGAGGGTTCCTCGAGTGACGTCTTCGATGAGAAGGAGAAGGCGGCGCTTCGCCTTTGCGAGGAGAGCACACAGGGGGTGAGCGTTTCGGATGAGACGTTTGAAGCGCTGAAGGCGCACTATTCTGAAGCGCAGATAGTGGAGCTTCTCGGCGCCATTGCACTAATCAACACCTGGAATCGGCTGATCGTGGGAATGGGTTTCTAGGCTGAAGGCGATTTAGTGGTTTTAGAGGCTTAACGCTGCCCTGCTGACCGTGAGTTCGGTTTCTCCTAGAAGTTCCGAAGTCGTGAGTTTCCCGCTCATCACCGCTATCAGTTCTTTTTCGAGCAGAACCCTCGCCTCGTCAATGCGCATCGTCCCCTCCATGACGCCGCTGATGTCCACGTCGATGTTCTCGGCCATCGTCCGCGCGGTCCGGGGGTTGCCGGTCACCTTGATGGTGGGAGAGATGGGATGGCCGATGGGGTTGCCGATTCCGGTCGAGAAAACGATCGCCTGCGCCCCGCTGGCCGCCAAAGAGGATATGTTCTCAACGCCCGCGCAGGGAGCGTCGGCGAAGATGGTGCCTTTCTTCGAAGGACGCTCTCCCACACCGACGACCTCGACGATGGGGTGGCTGCCCGCTTTCTTGATGGCTCCCAGGCTTTTCTCCTCGATGGACGATAGACCGCCCCGGATGTTATCCGGCGCCGGGTTCGAGCCGATGAAGTCGACGCCGATGCTTTCGGCGTAATCGACGGCGCTCTTTGCGGAATCGATGATTCTCCGCGCCGTTTTCCTGTCCGCGGCACGGCGGGCGAGTAGATGCTCGGCGCCCACGATTTCCAGCGTCTCGGAAAAGATAACCGAACCCCCCGCTTCCACGACTCTGTCGGCGACCATGCCCGTCACGGGGTTCGAGATGACGCCGCTGGTCGTATCCGAGCCTCCGCATTCCGCCCCGATGGTGAGTTCGCCCAACTCACAGCGGACTCGCTTGGCCGATGCGAGATGGGCGGAAAGTTTCGTGGCGAGTTCCACGACATGCGAGGTGGTGCTGAGCGTGCCTCCAATCTCCTGGATGTTCACGGCTTCTATGGGCATCCAGGGAGACGTTTTTGCGGCTACTTCCGCGATGGCGTTGGCGCTCTTGGGTTCGAGGCTCACGATGATGGCGGCCCCGACGTTCGGGTGGGCGGCGGTGTGTCCCATGACCCGCCAGTGTTGCGCCTCGTCCTCGCCCATCAGGGCGCGTCCGAATGAGGTGTTGACAGGGGTGGCGTCTCGCACCAGTGAGCCGATTCTGCGGACGATGGGGTTGGAATTGTCCATCCCGCTGACGATGGCGAGATGATTCCGGCCACCCGGAGGGCCTTCAGCTCTCCTGTAGCCCCAGAATGTGGGAGTGGTATTTTTCCGGGCCACGCCTAGCCTCTTGTGCTCTTGATGTTATGGACGTGAACGTGACGGCCGGCGGGTATTTCTTGTGTGGCGGTGCCGATGACCTCGCCGTATTTGAGTACTTTTGCGTTCGAGCGGATCTTGCGCAGCGCAATTTTGTGTCCGAAAGGAATCGATTCAGTTGCGGAGAGCGTGATTGTCTCATCCCCGCCTTCGATTTCCACGCTATGCCCTGAGGAGACGTCCTCGAGAACAGTGGCCACGTTGTCTTTCGGGTGCATCACCAGCGCTCGGCTCATCGGCTGTTCTCCATGGCGGGTCTAGTCGTCGCTTCCGACATTACCGGGGAGCCTCAACCGCAGCCGCTCGACGGGGCGGCCGTTTTTCAGGTGTTCCTCGATGACTTCGGGAACGTCCTCCACCTTTACGCCCGTGTACCAGACGCCCTCGGGGTAGACGACCAGGGTGGGGCCCATCGTGCACGGACCCAGACAAGTGGCGCCTGCCATGGCCGTATCCGCGGCGAGTTCGTCATCCGAGCCAATCGCCTCCGTGATCGCTTGCGCGACCTCGATGCTGCCCTTGCTCTGGCAACAGCCCATCGGGTGAGTCGGCGGGCGTTGATTGATGCAGACGAAAACGTGTCTTTTGATGTGTTCCACGATTATCCTCTTTTCGATTTATGGGTAGTCACTTTTGGAATTGTTCAGAACGAGGCTTCGAAATCTTCCAACATCATCCCTGAATGACTTTGCCAGGAGAGGATGATACGCTCCGCTCACTAGAAGTCAAGGGATTCGCCGCTTTCGGATTGAGGGCAAGTCGAGTTGGTCGTCTTGGCCTGGAGTGAGCCTGTTTCGATAATGTTCAAGGAATTTCCAAACGACGTTAGCGAAGTTTTCTCCGAAGATAGAAAACCTCTCACCTACCGGATGAAGAGCGGCCCCACCTGTCTTTTCCTGCCGGACTCCACCGCTCCCGCCGTGAGTGTTCAGGCATGGCTTCGTGTCGGCAGTCTTACGGAAACGGACCCGAACGAGGGCATCTCCCATTTCCTGGAGCACATGATATTCAAGGGTTCGGAGAATCTCGAAGTAGGGGAGCTCGCCTCTCTGGCCGAGTCTTCCGGCGGAGACATTAACGCCTTTACGACGAGCGAAACCACCCATTACGACCTGATATCGATGCCGGATGAATTCGAAGGGTGTCTCGAAGCATTACTCGATGCCCTTTGGTGGCCGCGATTCGAGGAGAGCGAAGTCCGCCAGGAACGACAGGTTATTCTCTCGGAATTCAATCGCACTTATGAGCAACCCGATCACTTGCTTCAGTATCACCTCTACCGTGAGGCATACGGCCCCCGGCATCCTTACGGCCGCGCCATTTTGGGCACGCGGCAGACGCTCAAGAACATAGGCGCGGCAGAGTTGAAGAAATATCACAAGCGATTCTATGCGCCCTCATCCGCCGTGCTGGTGTTTGCCGGGGCATTTGACGTTACGAGGGTAAAATCCATTTTGAGAAGAAGGCAAAAGGGCTTTCTCGCCAAATGGCCAAGACCGCAGCGCAGGAAAATGCCGAAAGTTCCCCGACCGGCTCCCCTGAAAGCAGGGCCGCGCGTCGTTGTTCGGCGTGGCCGCTCGGGAACGGCGCACCTGGAACTCGCTTTCGAAATTCCTCCTGTGACGAACCGGGATGCTCCCGCGCTGGAAGTTCTCGGCATCGTTCTCGGAGCGGGCGAAAGCTCCCGCTTGTATGAACATCTTTGCATGGACACGTCGCTGATGTTTGATGTTTCTGCCGATGTCTATCTATCCGGCGGGCCGGGGCTGTTTTTCCTGGGTGGATATACGGCTCCGGAAAACGCCGAGAAGGCCATAGAGCAAATTCTTCAGGTAGCGAAACAAATCATTGAGGACAGGCCGCTCACCCCGGATGAGTTGGATAAAGTGCGGATGAATTATCTGACGGGTCTGGAATTCAGGCGAGAGAGAATGACAGGCCGCGCTCATGTGGCGGGCTATTCCGAGTTGATCACTGGAGACCCGAATTATTACGTGAAGTACATGAAAAAGGTGATGGCCCTGGATGCAAATGATGTCTCTGACGTGGCGAGGCGGTATCTGTCATCATCAAGATTAACAGCGGGCGTATTTTTCCCCAAGGGAGAAGTGCCGCGAGTCGGGGTGCGAAGGATTCGAAATGCGATATGGAACGGATTCGAAAATCATCTTGAGCGAAACCAAGATAACACGAATGGAAACCAGAGTGTAACGGAAAAATCTGCCGCGTCTAGTCGTACCCGCACCGTTTCACGAAAGAGAAGCTCCCCCAATTATGCGAGTCGCTCTAGTGACAAGAACAAGCCGATTGAGAAAAAGCTTCCGGGGGGCGGGCGGTTGGTCATGCTGCCAGATGGCGGCCCGCTGGTTTTCTCAATGCGAGCCGTTTTCCTGGGAGGGCAAAGAAATGAATCCGCCCGCCAGGCCGGACTGCACGCCTTGATGACGTCCGCCGCTCCCATGGCGACGGAGAATTGTCCATCTTTTATCCATACCAAAGAGGTGGAGGGTTTGGGCGCCAGTATCAATGGGTTTTCGGGGAGAAATACATTTGGGCTAACGGCTTCCGGTCTCAGCGCGGTTTTACCCGAGGTGATGGAAAGATTCGTGGAAGTAATTTCTGCGCCCGCTTTTGATGAGGGTGATGTCGAATTCACTCGCGCGGAATTAAGTGCGGAGCGCGACAGTGAACTTGATGATTTGGGGCAATGGTGCCGGTTTAAGGGCTATCAACTATTGTATGGCAAACACCCGTTGGGCCGTCATCCACTCGGGACTTACAAGACGATGGCCGCATTCAACCGTAATGTTTTGAGGCGGGAGTGGCGTAAAAGGGTAACGCCTGCGGAACTTGTCATCACGGCGGCCGGGAATTACGACACTTCGTATCTGGAAGAACATCTCTCTAAAATGCTAAAGCCCTGGGCCGCGAGCGCTCCGCTTAAAACACCTGTTCTTCAGCCCGCTACGCCCAGAAGCCTCTCAAGAAAGCGCTTTCGCTCATATCAGATTGATGGGGCCTCGCAAAGCCATATTCATATGTCGTTTTTGGGAACGACTTTTCATGATCCAGCCAGACATGCGCTTGCCGTTATAACAGCGGCCTTGGGGAGTCAGGGTGGAGGACTATTTCTGGAATTGAGAGAAAAGCGAGGCCTTGCCTACGATATCAGCATTTCCTCTTACGAGTCTCTGGACCCGGGGCCGATTTCGATTTATGCAGCCACGCCTGCGGGCAAGGAAAATTTCGTTATTGACCTCATATGGCAAGAAATTACCCGTGTAAGCACAGAGGGTCTTGGTGAAGAAGCGTTTCAGCGGGCGAAGGCTTATCTTGTCGGTGCGTTGTCTCGCAGCCATCAGCGGGCTTTTGCCCGAGCGGCCGACTTGGCGGGCCGATTCGTCCATGGATTGGGATGGGAGACGCTTGAAGAAACAAAGCGCCAGATTGAACGGGTGGAAATAAACACCGTCAGAGAAGCCGCACGTCATTTTATGAAGCCGAGCAAAGAATGCCTGGTGATCGTATCGGGCAATACTTTGAAATAGACTGACTTTCTAGCGATTGGTTTCTTGAATCTCGAGCAAATCTCCTTGTAGCTTTCTTAACCGACGGCGTAATTGAGTCATTTCCTCGATGATGTTTTCTTCTTTTTGATATCTGAGCAGCATTCGCTCCAATTCCTTCAATTCAGCAGCCAGTCTGCGCCTTGCAGCGGGATTTTTCGAGCGAATCCGCACTTGTTCGATCTCTAGAATGCGTTGACGCAATTCTTCGAGAGTCATTGTCGTACGTGGCGGCAAAGGCATTTCTTTCGAGGTTTCATATCGAGTAATTTCGCTGGTTGCTTGCCGGGCTTGGCCGGGCCTCAGGTTTTCCTCCGTTTCTGCAGGAGTTCTGGAAGGAAAGCGATCATCCATGCGGGGCGTTTCGGCGGGGCGGGCAACAGGCTTTCTATTGTTTTTTTCGTTCTTGGCTCGTGTTTCTCCGGTGTCTTCTTGTCCGTATGCGTGGTCTCGCTGATATTTTCCGATGGAGATCAAGGTATTCGTAACGGCTCGCTGGGTCTTTACGTATGCGGATCGAACGGTGGTTTTCGTCTTCTCCCACACATCTTGTGAAGAATAATTGCTTCCAGCACAACCCCCAGCCAGGATGCCCAGCAACATGGCGGGTAAAAGAAAAAGATATTTTGTTTCAGAATAAAAATTAGTTAGCGATTTGTTCGATTTCTTGCGTCTCATCTTGCTTGTCCAAACTCGATAGGCGGTAGGCTGCCTCGTCCACCAGTGGCACAAGGCTTTCGGGGGCTATGCCGCTAACGGCGATGCCATCGAACCGGCGGCACAAATTGGCCAGGCGGATGTCATCCGTTTGGTCCATTTTGTTGAATACCCGAATGAGAGGCGTGTCTTTTAGGCCAATTTCATCCAGGATTTTCTCCACGGCATGAAGGTTGTCCTCACAATGCGGAGAAGAGGCGTCAATCACATGAAGGAGAAGGTCCGCCTCACTCAGTTCCTCCAAAGTCGAGCGGAATGCCCCTATCAACTCCTGGGGAAGGTCGTGAATAAAACCGACGGTATCCGTGATGATGACTTCCTGATCGCGCGGGAGTCTGAGTCTACGGCTCGATGTGTCCAAGGTGGCGAATAGGCGATTCTCGGCAATTACCTCGCTATTCGTTAAGGCGTTCAGCAGTGTCGATTTACCCGCATTGGTATAACCCACCAAAGAGAGAACCGGTACTTCACGACGCTGGCGGAGTTGCCTGCCTTGAGAGCGTTTTTTCTGCAAGTTTTCGAGTTCTTTCTCCACCCTTCGAATTCGTTCGAACGCGCGGCGGCGGTGAATCTCCAGCTTCGTTTCGCCCGGTCCCCTGCCGCCAATGCCACCGGTGAGTCTACTCAAGGCTGTGTGTTGAGAGGAGATGCGGGGCAGGGTATATCGCAATAAAGCCAGTTCCACCTGAAGTTTTCCCACGCGGCTCTTCGCTCTTTGGGCGAAAATATCGAGAATGATTTGCGTCCGGTCGAGGATTTTCAGATCGGTGAATTCTGATAAGTTTTTGATTTGCGAGGGGGTCAACTCATTGGAGAAGAACAGCACCTCGGCCCCCACCTGCATCGAGTTCATGAGGACCTCCGCAAGCCGACCCTTACCGATGACGAAGCGAGGGTCCGGTTTTTTCCGGCGCTGGAGGATTTGTCCGCATGGGATGAAACCGGCCTCACGTGTGAGCAGGGACAATTCCTCGAACTCGGTCTCGGGAGAGCGGTTCGATTTCTGCCCTGTATCGAGATGCACAAGCAAGGCGCGCTCTCCATCTTCGAGATCAATTGATGATTTTTGCAGTCGTGCGAATTCATTCTCGAGAGAGTTAATGAGGGCCTCGATGTCGACCCGGGTCGATTCGAGGTTAGGGAACGACTGGATTTCCCAGGGGGCACGATTTTCCGCGAATGTCGAATGGCCGTTGGCTTGCCCACTATCATCGGGAGGCCGGGTTGTAAGGTGGGCGAAATGGAAGCGGCCTGCCTTCCCGTCTTCCACGACTTCTATAACTCCCATGGCGTCGAGTCGCAGGAGAGCCATGTCCGTCAGATCTTCCTGGGATAGCGGAGAGGCGTTCAAGTGGGTGTGTACGCACCGAAGTCCTCTGAGTCTGGCCATCCCGGCGCGTGCGCGGCCCAGTTCCGGTATTTCGATTCCACGCGCATCGCCGATAATCACGTAGCGCACTACACCGAGTCGATCGATGAGCAACCCAATCTGACGCGATATTTCATAAGATAGATATGTTAATTCGCGGCCGAGTTCTAAATGAATGAATTGATCGGGTGGAATTTTGCGGCGGTATAGCCTTTCCAAAACTTTCATTTGCTTAGGCTTCAGCCCGGTGAGGCGACCATGAAGTCTAGCGATGGCAGGTTACTCCCCAAATCAAACGGGCAGAAAATTACGAAGCTGCGCCAGCGATTATCTCCATTGCGTAAACAACAATCTATCAACAAGATATGCTAAGTTTGCCCGTAACACAATATGATTGACACTCCCAATGGTGTTCAATAGACTCTACGCCCTTTAGACACCGTGTTTGCTTGCTTGAAAATTTGGGGATCAGCCATGGTGAACGAGCGTGATCCGAGACTTCTTCGCGTAGAGGACATGGTGCGTCGGCTTTTAAGGCATAAGGCCGACGCCAATCTTTCCAATGCGCTGGAAAAAATGCACGCGGCCGAAGTAGCGCAGATTTTTCAGCATTTTCTGCCCGAAGAACGCCAGGAAGCGTTTTCCCTCGTCCGAAACAGGGAACACCGCGCCTCCATTCTGACGGAATCGGATTCCCACATCGTACGGGAACTCCTCGAGCCGGTACCGAATAATGACGTCGTCCCACTGATCAAGGAATTGGACAGCGACGACGCGAGATATATTCTCGAAACCCTGCCCGAGGAGCGTTCCCAGGAAATAGTTGCGCTCTTAGATGCGCCGGAAACGGAAGCCATACAGGACATGATGGCGTATCTGCCGGAAACAGCAGGCGCCATCATGACGGATTCATATGTGGCTCTTCCAGAGGAACTCACGGTTGATGAAGCCATCGCCCGGGTGCGAAAAGCCAGTGAAGTTGACTACATTTTCTATGTGTACGTCATAGACTCCAATGGTTGCCTGAGAGGGGTGATTACCCTACGGCAACTTTTGCTGGCGGATCCTTCCAAACCCTTGTCTGAAATCATGATCACCAATGTTTGGAGCGAAAACGTACATGCCGACCAGGAGCACGTCGCACGCGTCGTCTCGCGCTACAACATTTTAGCTATTCCCGTCGTGGATGATGACAACGTCCTGGTCGGGATCATCACGGTGGATGACGTGCTCGACGTCATCAGAGAGGAAGCGACCGAGGATATTTTGAAGATGGCGGGGACGCACTCCTATCAGGACGAGGTGACTTCGCTTTCCGCAAGGCGACTTGCGTGGATTCGTTTGCCCTGGCTTTTTTTCAGTTGGCTGGGCGGCATACTCGCCGCTCAGTTGATTCATCAGTATTCAGACCAATTGAGTAAAATAGTGGCTCTCGCCGCATTCATGCCGGTGATCATCGGAATGGCGGGCAACGTGGGCACCCAAAGCGCCACAATCGTTGTCCGCGGTATAGCGACAGGGCGTATCGATCCCAAATCATGGCTTCGCGTTATCTCGAAAGAGGTGACCGTCGGGTCGCTTTTGGGCGTTTGTTATGGCCTGTTATTGGGATTGTTGGCGACGTATCAGTTCTCCTCAGTCGCGTGGCTGGGTTTCGTCGTGGGTCTTGCGATTTGTGTGGTGATGATGTTTTCTGCGCTTCTCGCATCGGTTCTACCGCTCGTGCTCCATCGGTTTCGCGTTGACCCCGCCGTGGCGACGGGGCCTTTTGTGACGACCGGAGTCGATGTCCTGGGGCTTTTGATTTACTTTAACATCGCTCGTTGGTTTCTTTTTTCATAACCGCTCATAGGTTTATCCGGCTTGGCTCTGTCTATCGATTTCCGTGTAAGGTATGCCGAAACCGACCAGATGGGAGTGGTGCATCACTCGGTCTATTATGTATGGTTCGAGCAGCTTCGAACAGAGTATTTTCGTAAAATCGGATTCCCCTACGGGCAGCTCGAAGAACAGGGCGTTTTCTTTCCCGTGGTGGAGAGCCGTTGTCAGTACAAGGAAGGCGCGCGGTATGACGGCGAGGTGAAAGTCACCGGCTGGTTCAGGGAGCCCGAGGGTATACGCGTGCGGATCGATTACCTGGTGGAGCAAGTAGGGCGCGTTCTGGTGAAAGGCTATACGCTTCATGCGAGAACCGATTCGGGCGGTAAACCGAGGCGCATTCCGCCAGATATTCTCCAGAAGATAACGGAGGAGGCCGTACCCATCTCGGAGGGACCGCATCTTTAGAGCAGCGCGAACATTTTGAAGCAGGCGGAGCGCCTGCATGGAGATTCAAGAGACATATACCGAATAATTGAGGAAATTCATGCTCGGCGAATATAGTCCATCGAAATACGAGGAAAAGTGGCAGAATCTGTGGGCGGAGGAGAAGATATTCGAGACCTCCGATCACCCCGGTGATAAGCCTACCTACTATTCCCTGATGATGTTTCCCTACCCATCGGGCGACCTGCACATGGGCCACGCATGCAACTACACGATGGGCGACGCCATCAGCCGCTACCGGAAGATGCGCGGTTTCGAGGTCTTGCACCCGATGGGCTGGGATGCCCTGGGACTGCCCGCCGAGAACGCCGCCATCAATGCCGGCGCGCATCCCGCCGCGTGGACGAAAAAAAATATCGACAACATGAGACGCCAGCTTCGAATGGCGGGTCTCGCTTATGACTGGCCGCGCGAGATTTCCACCGCGCATCCGGGCTATTACAAATGGACACAGTGGATATTCCTCCAGATGCTCGAGAACGGACTGGCGTATAAGCGCGAAGCCCTCGTCAACTGGGATCCGGTGGATGGGACCGTTCTCGCGAACGAGCAGATTCACGACGGCATCGCCTGGCGCAGCGGCGCCAAGGTGGAAAAACGCTGGCTCAGCCAGTGGTTCCTGAAGATTACCGATTATGCGCAGCGCCTGCTGGACGATCTCGATGGTCTCGTCGGCTGGCCCGAGCACGTAAAGCAGCAACAAAGAAACTGGTTGGGGCGCAGCGAGGGCGCGCGGATAGATTTCAGACTCGAGACGACCGGCGAGACGCTCTCGGTTTTCACCACCAGGCCGGATACGGTCTATGGCATTACCTTCATGGTCTGCGCGCCGGAGCACCCTCTAATCGATCAATTGCTGGAGGGGAATCCACGGGCGGATTCCATCCGCGAGGCCGTGGAAGCCATGCAGACCCAAAGCGCCGCGGAACGCATGAGCGAAGACAGTGAAAAAACAGGCGTCGATACGGGTCATTTCATCATCAACCCCGTCAATGGAGATCGCGTACCCCTGCTCGTGGCCGATTACGCTTTGATGGAATATGGCACGGGCATCGTGATGGGCGTGCCCGCGCACGACCAGCGCGATTTCGTTTTTGCGAGAAAATACGGGATCCCGGTCAAGGTGGTCATCCAGCATCCCGAAGGGGGACTCAATGGCGACACGATGGAGGAGGCATACATCGAAGACGGCGTCATGGAAAACTCCGGCCCATTCGACGGGCAGCCGAACCGCGAAGCGTATCCGAAGATGATCGATTATTTCGCGGAAAAAGGATTCGGGGACAAGACAATCAACTGGCGCCTCAGAGACTGGCTCATTTCTCGCCAGCGTTATTGGGGGGTGCCGATACCCGTCATTTATGAAGAAGACGGCAGCATCACCCCTGTGCCGGACGATCATCTGCCCGTCATGCACCCGCGTGACGTCGAGTTCACGGGCCGAGGGGGGAATCCCCTGGCCCAGAGCGAGGATTTCGTGAACGTCATCAGCCCGAAAACAGGAAGGCCCGCCCGCCGGGAGACGGACACGATGGACACTTTTGTGGACTCATCCTGGTATTACCTGCGGTACGTCAGCCCGCGCGACGATAGCGCCGTGTTCCAGTCGGAAAACGTGAACCACTGGCTGCCGGTGACGCAGTACATCGGGGGCGCGGAACATGCCGTAATGCACCTGCTGTACTCGCGGTTTTTCACAAAAGTGCTCTACGATCTGGGACTTGTTTCTTTCGAGGAGCCCTTTGAGAATCTGTTCACCCAGGGAATGGTTTGCAGGATGGCCTACTATGTGGCAGATGCGCGCGGCCGTGTTTGGGTACCCTATCAGGACGTGGACGAGGAATCTCTTGTCGTTACAGCAGACGGCCCGAGCGGCAGCGGCTACGAAGCCGGGCAGAAGGTGCTCCCCGAGATGGCCTCGATGAGCAAGTCGAAGATGAACGGAGTCTCGATTGAAGAATGCACGGGAAAATACGGGGCCGATGCGGGCCGCCTGTATACGCTGTTCATTGGTCCTCCCGAGCGCTCGAAGGAATGGCGCGATGATGGATTGATAGGCGTGCACAGGTTCCTGCAAAGGCTTTGGGTTACGTTCGCGGAGCGGCTCGAAGCCTGGAGAGAGACGAATGCCTATTCCGGAGACGGGAGCGGGTTGACCGCATCCGGGAGAAAGCTCAGGCGCGACGCCCACGCCACTTTGAAGGCGGTGACGGAAGTTTATGAGCACTCCTTCTCCTTTAACACGGCGGTGGCGCGCATCATGGAACTGGCCACGTCGCTTCGCTCGGAGGCCGAGGCGGACAATGCGGTGCAGCGCGAGGCGGCCGAGATTCTGCTTCGCTGCATGGCGCCCATGGCGCCACACGTGGCGGAGGAACTCTGGCAGGCTCTTGGCGGAGGTGAGGGAGAGGTCAGTATCTTCCGGGTGGCGTGGCCCCAAGTGGATGAATCGGCCATTGCCGCCGAGGAGAAAGAATTCGCCGTGCAAGTGAACGGAAAGACGAGGCGCACGTTCATGGCGCTGCCGGATGCGCCCGAGGAGGAACTGAAGGAAAAAGCGGAAGCCGTCACGGCTGGTTACATCGGTGATAAAGAGATCGTGAAGCACATTGTCGTGCCGGGACGCCTTGTGAATCTGATTGTGAAGTGAAGGAGGACTCCGGTATCATTTTGGAGCGATAAATCGGGAATGATTCATAACGTCATGAATTTTCGAGAGGAGATGGAAAATGGCCGAGCGCCCGACCGAAATGGATGAATTTTTACAGGAACCCCACATGGCGAGAATCGCCACCACGAATGCGGATGGTTCCCCGCACGTAATTCCGCTTTTGTATCTGTTCAATCCCGAGGATGCCAGTTTTTTCATCAGCACGGGTGAGGATTCCGTTTCGGCAAGGAATTTAAGGAGAAACCCGGCGTTTTCCATCTGCATCGACGATGATGAAGCTCCTTTCCGCGCTGTTGTCGTGGAGGGGGAGGCGCAGGTCTCCGAGGTGATGGGTAAGGACCACGAGGGGCTGAAAAGCGTGGTGGATCACTTTTTTGGGCCGGAGATGTGGGCGAATTACGTAAATACGCCCATCGCGCAGAAAATACGTGTGCGAATCACCATGGTTCCCAAGAAATGGAAATGGTGGGATTACCGCAGAATGTTAATGGGTTCGGTGACGGTAGACTGAGTTTGCCGATGGATGGAAAGCCCCGGAGAGGAATCTCCGGGGCTTTTTTCTTTTCTATTTCTTTCTCGCCATTTGAATCATACGGGCAAGCTGAGCCGAACTGAGCGCGCCCGGGAAGAGTTGTTCTCCCACTACGAAGGCTGGTGTGCCGCGTATGCCTAGCGAGCGCGCCAGGGCGCGGGTTTTGGCTATCTGGGCCTGGATGCCTGGCGCTTGCATGTCCTTTTTCAGGCGGGCCGTGTCGATGCCCACCGCTGTGGCGATTTTCATGATGCTCGCTTCATCATAAGAAATTTTGGCCTTCATGAGAGCCTTGTGAAAAACTATATATTTACCCTGTGCGCGTGAGGCGAGCGCCGCCCGGGCCGCCAATACGGAATTAGGTCCCAGGACAGGGAATTCCTTGTAGACGATCCGTATTTTCTTGTCTTTCGCGAGCGCTTCATTTACGACAGGGGCCACTCGCTTGCAAAACCCGCATCGGTAATCGAAAAACTCCACAATCGTCACATCCCCGTTGGGGTTCCCGCCCACAGGGTCTTCGGGGTCCGCATAAATTTGTTTCCTGCTTTTCTGAATTGAGTTTCGGGCCGCCGCTTGACGCCTAGCTTCGCGCTTTGCCTGTAAGGCTTGTATTGCTTCTTCGAGCACTTCGGGGTTGTTGATGAGATATTCTCGGATGATTTTCTCGATTTGCCTTTTGTCGATGCTTTGCGCCATGAGGGTGGGGGCGGGCGCTGCTTTTGGTTTGGCCTCATTCGATGCGAGTGCTATTGAGGAGAGTTTCTCTTTTTGGCTATTCGCGGATGAAAGCAGGAAAACGACGGAGAAGAGTATGCCGCCGGCAAGTAACAGGGCGGTAAAGCCCGTTTTTTTCGACATTCGAATGTCCTTTCATTCAGGTAAAGCGGCTGAAGTACAAACATGGACCCGCACGCGCGAACCGCGCCCGCGCATGTTATGATGCCGCACCATTTTAGGCAAACGAATGAATTCTGCTCTGCATACGTTCTTGGAGGGATAGGAATGGGTTGTAATGTCGCACGGCTTGGTCACATGGGAATCCACGTGAGTGATGTTGAACGCTCCATCAAGTTCTATCGTGAGGTGGTGGGGTTGAAGCTGACTGGCAAATGGGGTCCTCCGGATTTCTTTCGCCCGATCTGTTTCATGCGCTGCGCGGAGAAACACCACACCCTGGTTCTATTTGAGTTGCCAGAAGACGCCGTGAAAGCCGGGTTGACGAAAACCGACTCCGAGCATCGAACGGATGTCGGATTACACCATATCGCTTTTGAGGTTGATGACCGAGAAAATTGGCTTCTCGCTCAGGAACACGTGAAATCCTGTGGCGTGGAGTTCGTCTCGGGTCCCTATGTTCATGCGCACGAGGGGTTGGATGAGAACGGATTTATCGGCGGTAGCGGGAGCCATGCTTTCTACTTTTTAGACCCTGACGGCAATCGGATAGAAATTTATTGCTGGATGATGCATGTCACCAAGCCGAGCGTTTCCGCTCCCAACCCCGATCTTTAGAAACGGAAAGGTTTTTTCGCACATGAGTCAAGATAAAGAGCGCATCGTCAACGCAGACGCTCTACGCGATTTGATGGAGCGCATCCTGACGGCCGCGGGGTGTTCGCACGAGCAATCGATGGCGACGGCCGACGTATTGATAGAAGCCGACCTCAGGGGCTATTCCACCCACGGCCTCATTCGCCTGCCGAACATGATCCGGAGAATCCAGAGCGGGATGATTAACGCCAATGCCAGACCCCACGTCGTGCACGAGCGAGAGGGGTCCGCGCTGGTGGAAGGCGACCGCGCCATGGGGCCCGTGGGCGCGACCTATGGCGCGAGCCTCGCAGCCAGGAAAGCGGAAAAGGCCGGTTCCTGCGCCGTGGGCGTCGTGAACAGCGACCATATCTGCATGACGGGCTATTACGCTGAACGCATCGCCCGGGCCGGCTGCGTGGGGATTGTCGCTGGCGTCACGCAGCCGCTCGTGCATCCATTCGGGGGCGTGGAGCGCCTTATGGGCACGAACCCTTTTTCAATAGCCGTTCCAAAGGGCGGGGACGAACCCGTACTCCTCGACTTTGCGACGAGCGCCATTCCCTATGGGATGATCTTGAAGGCGAGCGTCACGGGAGACCCTATTCCGGAAGGCGTGGCGGTGGGGCCGGATGGCGAACCGACGACGGATGCCAAAACGGCCGCCTCGGGTGCGGTTGCCCCTTTCGGGGGGCACAAAGGCTATGGCCTTTGCCTGTTGATCGGTCTTCTGGCGGGGCCTTTGCTCGGAGCCAAGGTCGGCAAGCCTCTCAGCCAGTCGGTGCAAGAGGGACATTACGACAAGGGGGATTTGTTCATTGCCATCGACCCCTCCGCTTTTGGGGATCCGAAAGTGTTCAGGGAGATGGTCGATTTCCACGTCGCCGAGGTCAAGAACACGCGCAAGGCTCCTGGCGTGGAGGAGATTCGCGTGCCGGGGGAACGCAGCTTCAGGGAAAAGGAAAGAAGGCTGCGGGAAGGAATCCCGGTGGATGATGGCGTGTGGAAGCAGGTGGAGCAGATCTCTGACGAACTCAAAGTGGCGATGCCCGTCTGATGCCGATGCGAATTACATGCTCCTGATGGCTCGCCTCAGTTGCGCTTCGTTTTATTCCGAGGGCTGGTGTCTCCCGAAGAGATTTTTCATCGCCCGCGCTTGTGAGCGGGGGGCCTGGTGTCTCACGTCTCCGAGTGTGAGGGCGGAATTTCGTGATGGCTGATTTTTTTGCTCGTGTCGTAACCTGGGTGGAACAAGAAAACCACAGGTTCATCGGGATATTGCGAAGCTTGAGCGAGCAAGAGTGGCGCGCGTCCACCTTTTGTCCGGGCTGGTCTGTGGCCGACGTGGTGGCGCACATGACGCTGGGCGCGCGTTTTTATGCGCACGTTATCCCCGCAGGCGCCGCCGGACGCCTGGAGATGCCATTCGGCGCGGCGGATATGGAATCGTTCTGGTCGTACCGAAAAAAAGTGGGGGATGAACTCGTTGCGCTCTCGGACGAAGAGCGCATAGACGCTTTTGGCGAAGCCGTCTGGGGGCTGCAGGAAGTCTTTGAGGGGGTTCAGCCTGATAATCTTGACAAACAAGCCTGGCACTGGCTCGCCCCATGCCCGATTCGTACGTTTCCCGGGCAACGGCTCTATGAACTGATTCTACACGACTGGGACATTCGAAATCAGCCCGATGGCGATTTGCATGCTCCGTCCCTGCCCGTAGCGGTGGATTGTCTCCTCGAGCGTTTCCCCATCTTCTTCGGTGCGCGGGGGGATAAGGATTTCAACGGAACCATCTGCTTTGAAACAAACGAACCCGAACGCAAATGGGCGCTCCGCATCCAAGAGGGGAAATCAGAAATCTTGTTGTCCGATGATGGGTATTGCGACGCGCGCGTCGTATGCTGCGGTAGCGACCTGGTTCTGCTTACCACGGGCCGGGCGAGCCTGGAGCATAAGGAAAGAGCGGGTCGCCTCCGTATCGAGGGCGACAGGGCGAAGGCTACCAGAGTGCTCGAGGTTTTGAGCCGGCCCTTTTGACGCTCGCCGAGCTCAAGAGGTCCCTCGGGGCGTTTCATAGACGAACAGGCTCATGAAGATGCAAAACAGCAGACCGATCGCTATCCCGGCGAATGGGATCATGTAGCTTCCCGTATAGTCGAAAATAAAACCCGCCAGCGGAGGGCCGATGAATCCGCCGAGACCAAAGAAAATTTCGAGAAGTCCGATAGTGGCGCCGAACGAGGGACCCCTGAACGCATCCGCGGACATGGAGGAGTAGCATACGCTCATTCCCCCGAGGCCCATACCGTAGACGAAAATAAAGACCCAGCCCATCAAGATTTTCGACGACACATGGGGGATGGAGAGCAGTATCACTATTCCGCAGACCGTTATGAAAGAGGAGAGTCCCTGTGCGCGCTTCCTGCCGATGAAATCGCTGAGCCAGCCCATGGAAAACGTGGCGAGCATCCGGATCGCGCCCAGCATTCCGAAGAAAAAAGCCGCCAGAGCCGTGCTGTATTCGGCGTCGACCAGATACAACTGGAGTTGGCTCAATATAGAGTTGTTGTTCAACCCCATGAAGAAGACGACGATGAGGAGCGTCCAGAAATTTTTCTGCTTGCAAACCTGGCGAAACACTTGAAATAAGGGAGGGCTGTGCGATTTTTCGCTTGATTTGGTTGCTGTATGGGCGGGAGGTCCGGATTCCCCGTCAATGTATTGGTCCACATCCTCGGGCCCTCTTCGAAGTAAAAGCGCCGTAATGGGGACGACGATGAAAAGTACGGCCAAGCCGAAAATCAGATAGGTCAGGCGCCAGCCTTTCGTGGAGATCAACCATTCGATGAGCGGTATGAAAAGCAGTATTCCCGTCCCGCTGCCCGATAGGGCAAGCCCCGTGGCGAGGCCCCGTTTTTTCTGAAACCACTGCGGCATGAGGGCGCTGTGCATCGCAAAGCCGCTCAGCGCCATCCCGAGACCCACGAACAGACAGGGAACGAGGTAGACGTGCCAGAGTTCGCTGATGAAATAGGCCAGCGTGAAGCCGACACCGACGAGAACAGACCCCCAAGGCATGACGGCGCGCGCGCCTTTTTTGTCGAACAAGTTACCCGTGAAGGGACTGACCAGCGCGTAGCTGCCCAGCATCAGGGCGTATGCCCCGCCCAAGGCGCCGCGCCCCCAGCCGAACTCCTGAATCAGGGGAACCTGAAAAATGGAAAAAGAAAAACGCGCCGTTTGATGAAACGCCATGGCAGTGAAGGACGTGCCGACGATTACCCACCCGTAATATATCCAGGAGCGGGTGGTTTTTCCTCCTCTCATGGCGGTCTATTTCTCGGTGCTGAAGACGAAATGACAGACAAGGAGCGCAACCGCCTGGAAAATGACCACGATGCAGAAGGGCAGAACATAGCTTCCCGTGTAGTCGAACATGAAGCCCGCCATCGGGGGGCCGATGAATCCCCCGAGGCCGAAGAAGATTTCCAGCAACCCGATGATGACGCCGAACGAGCGTCCGCCGTAGGCGTCCGCGCACATGGCCGCATAGGACGTCGACATGCCGCCGACGCCGAACCCGTAGAAGGCGGCGAACAAAAAGGCGAAGACGACGCCGTTGCCCATATGCGGCACGGAAAGCAAGATGAGGACGCCAAGTCCAGACAGGAAAAGGGCGATGGCCTGGGCCCTTTTGTGCGATATGCGATCACCTGCCCAACCCATGACCACGCTGCCCAGAATCCGGATGGCGCCCGTGAACCCAAAAACGAAAGCGCCGAATGCGGTGCTGAATTTCGCGTCGACGAAGAATATCTGAAGCTGGCTCCAGATGGAGTTGTTGTTCAGGCCGATGACAAAAACAAGGATCAGCAATGCCCAGAAATTCTTCTCCCGCATTACCTGTCGGAGTACTCCTCCTACTTTCTGGGAGTGGGTGGCAGGTGGTTTTGGAAACCCGGCGGCTTCTTCGTCCGATGCGCCGTCGATGTTCTGCCCGACGTCTGAGGGATGATTTCTGAGCAGGAGCAATTTGAGCGGAAGGATGATGAGAAGTATCGAGGCGCCGAAAATCAGGTAGGCGTAGCGCCAGCCGAAGTAGGCGATGAGTCTTTCGATGGTGGGCATCAGGATGAATGAGCCGATGCCGATGCCCGAGAGGGCGATGCCCGCCGCCAGTCCACGATTTCTGAAGAACCACCGCGGCAGAAGCGCGCCGTGCGTTACGAAACCGCTCATCGCGATCCCCACGCCGATCATGACGCCGATGAACACATACACATGCCAAAGAGATGAGATGAAAAAGCCCAACATGAGTCCCAGACCAATCGAGACCGAACCCCACGGGATCAGGGCCCTTGGTCCTTTTCTTTCCAGGATAGAGCCCGCCTTGGGGCTGCAGATGGCGTAGAGGCTCATGCTCACGGCGAATGCGCCGCCCAGGGCACCTCTGCTCCAGCCGAATTCCTGAATAAGGGGAACCTGAAACAGGGAAAACGAGAAAGTGGCCGACATGTGGAAGGCCATGGTGATGAACGATACACCGACAATCACCCATCCATAGTATAGGCCGTCTGTTCGCCCGCGTCTGGCGGTGCGGCCCGAATCTGGGATGGAGCCGCCGGATTTGTCCAAGAAGTTACCTTTCTATTCGTTTTTTTCAGTAGCATGGGTATAATGGCGCTACTCTAATGTGTTTTTGTTCATTCAGGAAGCGCCGCGAGGGTTTTGAAGTGGATAGCGCTGGATTTATTCAGAAATTAACCGATGTGGTGGGGGAGGAATTCATCCACACGGATCCGGTGGCGCTCAGGACGTATGATTGCGACGGCCTCACGATTTACAAAGGCATTCCGTCGGCAGTCGTAATACCCGAGAGCACTGAGGAAGTCAGTCAGATCGTGAAAACCTGCCGCGATTACCGAGTGCCCCTGATCGCCAGAGGCGCCGGCACGGGCCTCTCTGGAGGAGCGACGCCCTTGCCGGGCGGCGTGCTCATCGTCTTCACACGGATGAACAAGATTCTGGAACTCGACTTTGTGAACCGCCTGGCGCGCGTGCAGCCGGGGGTGGTGAACCTCCATCTCTCCCGCGAGACGCTGCCGCATGGTTTTCATTACGCGCCCGATCCTTCCAGCCAGGCGGCCTGCACCATCGGCGGCAACGCAGCGGAGAACTCCGGCGGCGCGCATTGCCTGAAATACGGGATGACGACAAACCACATCATGGAGATGACCGTCGTCCTGCCCACGGGCGAGGTGGCGCATCTGGGCGCCGACGGGGAGGATACACCGGGTCTGGATTTGCGCGGATTCTTCATTGGTTCGGAGGGCACGTTCGCCGTCATCACGGAACTTACGGTGAAGCTCACGCCGAACCCTGAGAGCGTGCGCACGATGCTCGCCTGTTTCTCCCTGGTGGGGGATGCCTGCCGCACAGTGAGCGACGTCATTGCCGCGGGAGCCGTGCCCGCCGCGATGGAGTTAATGGATCGCTACACTATCGAGGCGGTCGAGACCGTGGTACAGGCAGGCTATCCCAGGGACGCCGAGGCTGTCTTGCTAATCGAACTCGACGGACTGCCGTCCTCCATCAGGCCGCTCGAAACTCTTATTCGCGATACCAGCGAGAAGAACAATTGCTCCTCGTTCCGGATCGCGCAGACAGAAGAAGAGCGCGAGGGGCTGTGGATGGGCCGGAAAAAGGCGTTCGGCGCCTTCGGGGTGATTGCGCCTACCTACTACTGCCTGGACGGCACCGTGCCCCGCTCGAAGCTGGCGCAGGTGCTCGAGGAGTTCGACGAAATCGCCTCTCGCTACAATTTGCGCATCACCAACGTGTTTCATGCCGGCGACGGTAGTCTGCATCCGAACGTCTTGTTCGACGATCGGGTGCCAGGAGAGACAGAGCGTGCGATAGAGTGCGGCGCGGAAGTGCTTCGCGCTTGTATCCGGGCCGGGGGCGTTCTCTCCGGCGAGCACGGCATCGGCATCGAGAAGATCAGGGAGATGAAGGACCAGTTCGATGAGCCCACGCTCGAGATTATGGAGCGCGTGCGCGACGCCATCGACGAGGATGGCCTGATGAACCCCGGCAAACTCATACCCGATGAGGAGAACGTGTTCCCGGTTGCTCACAGCGGCGCCATCGCCCGCATGGGCGGCGGGATGACGAAGTAGGAAACCATGGCCCTGAAACTAGATTCGTTCGCTCAATCCATAGAAGCAGATTCAGGCGATTCCGTCTTGTTGTCGGATGAGAGGGCGGAGTCGTTCAAACTCGGAGGCAAGACACCCTCGGTGGTGGTGAGTCCCGCCGATCATGAAGCCTTATGCCGCGTTCTCGCGCGCGCGAATGAAGCGGGCCTGGCCGTATTCCCCTGGGGAGGAGGCACGAGTCGTGGAACGGGCTATGCGCCCGAGAAATACGACGTAGCCCTCTCATTAGAGCGTATGTCGAAGGCGGTGGAGTTTTTGAAAGACGACCTCACCGCCGTTGTCGAAGCGGGAATGAGCGTCGAGGACCTCGATAAATTAACGAACGCAGAGGGCCAGACGGCGGGTCTCGACCCCCCAAATCCGGGAGCTTCCACGGTAGGGGGAACCATCATCGCGGATCGCTCGGGCCCCATGCGGGTGCGCTGGGGCAAGGCGCGAGACCGCGTGATGCGCATGAAGGTGGCCCTGGCCGACGGCGAGACACACACCTATGGCGCACTGGTGGTGAAAAACGTCACCGGCTACGACATGAACCGCCTTTTGTCGGGGAGTTGGGGGACACTGGCCGTCGTCACCGAGTTGGCGATTCGCCTGTATAAGTCCCCAGAGCACATTGGAGCGCTGGCGGCTTCTTTTCCATCCACAGACACTGCGTTCAAAGCCGCGAGGGCGCTGATGGCCTCACCTCTTATGCCCGTTTGGGCGGAAGTGTTGGATGATGCGCGCATCGCCTCGCTGGCGTCAGACGACGGCATCGCCTTGCCCGGCCCCGTGAGCCTTGTGGCTTCTTTCGGGGATTTTGAAGAAGGGCTCAACGATCAGTTGGCCCGCTTCGAGGAAATCCTTAAAACAGAGAGCGGAGACGATATTTTGCGCCTCGATGATGAGCAAACCGCTCGATTGGGCCCCGCCTTGGCCGATCCGCCGGGAGAGGATTTCTCCGGTCCCGAGACGCTCGCTTTCAGGGCCTCGGGCCGTCTGGATCAGTTGCCCCGCTTTGCGGAGGCGACGAGACGAGCCGCCGAGGCGGGGAGTTACGACTTCGCGATTTCGGCGCACGCGGGCAGCGGCGTGCTGCGCTGCTGGCTTGCGCCCGAGGATGAGGAGTCCTCTCCGCTCGAGGCGTGGCGTGTCTTCTCTTCACTTTGCAGGGAGGGTAAGGATGAAAGCCAAGCTCGTTCGATTCACCTGCGCCTGGATTCGGGGCCGAATTCACTTAAAGAACAGGTATCCGTGTGGGGTGAGGACGCGCTCGAATCCGCGGCGCTGCAGGTAATGCGCAACATCAAGAAAACTTATGACCCGGAAGGAACTTTGAGCCCCGGCCGCTTCGTGGGCCGGCTGTAGGAGGAAAGCCCTAAGTGGCCACGGATCAAAAAGTAGATTTCGCACAGGTTTTTCCCGAATACGAAAACCCCTTCGTCGGACCGGACGCTCCCGACAGGGAGATGATTCAGCGTTGCATCCACTGTGGGTTCTGCGGCACGAGTTGCCCCACTTTCACGCTGCTCGGCAACGAGATGGACTCCCCGCGCGGGAGAATCTACCTCATGCGCATGGTGACGGACGGCGAGATGGCTCCCAACGAAACGGTGATGAAACACCTCGATCGCTGCCTGGACTGCCGCGCGTGTGAGACGGCGTGCCCTTCCGGCGTGCCTTATGGCTCATTGATAGAAGCGGCACGCGAAGGACTCGAAAAGATAAGAAAACGTCCCTTGATGGTGCGGATTTTCAGAAGATTCCTCTTTCGCTGGCTTTTGCCGAACAGGACGCTGCTCAACCTGGCGGGCGTGGCCACCCGGCTTTATCAGACCACGTTTTTGAAAAGCGTGGTGAGAGGCCTGGGTCTTTTACCCAGAAAACTGGCCGAACTCGAACCCATGATGCCCCAAGCTCCGCCCGTATCCTCGATGAGGGCTCTCCCCCCCGAAGTTGCGCCTATCGGGGAGGAAAAATACCGCGTCGCCTTCTTCGGCGGTTGTATTCAATCCACCTTGTTCGGCGACGTGAACCGGGCCGCCATACGCGCGTTGGCGGCGAACGGGGTGCGCGTCGTGTTTCCCGCCTCGCAGACCTGCTGCGGCGCGCTGCAGGCTCATGCCGGAGACAGGGAGGCGGCGAGAATCCTGGCGCGCGAGAACATAGACGCCATCGACGCCGGAGAGTTCGACGCCGTCATCCTGGCCGTCTCCGGCTGCGGGGCCATGCTGCACGAATATAAGGATTTACTCGCGGAAGATCCCGTATACGCGAGCCGGGCCGAGGCGTTCAGCGACAAGGCGATGGACGTCACCGTGTTTCTCTCCAGAATCGGGGTCCGGGAAGCGGCGCACCCCGAGCCCCGGAAAATCGCATATCACCACCCCTGCCATCTGTTTCACGCGCTCAAGGTCCGCAAGGAGCCTCTCGAGGTTCTTGCCGCGATTCGCAATGTCGAGACGGTGCCCCTCGAGGAGAGCGATTGGTGCTGCGGCTCCGCAGGCAGCTACAATCTCACGCAGACCGAGATTTCCATGCAGCTTCTCGACAGGAAAATGGGGCATGTGAAAAACTCCGAAGCACCCGTGGTTTGCACGGGCAACCCTGGTTGTCAGATTCAAATCGCGTACGGCGCCCGCGAGCGGGACATGGACCTTCGGGTGGTGCATCCCGTCGTCCTGCTCGATGAGGCGTATGAGGCGGAAGGCGTGTATCGAAACGCTACGCTTCCATAACCGTATCACCGGCGAGGTGCTTGAAGATGACCAAACAAACTTCCAAAGCCGTACCTACCACTATCGTCCGTTTCGCCGAAATCATGCCCGACTGGGACGCATCGCCCGACGCCCGCGAGGAGGGGCATCACCGGGCGGTTTATCGCTATATCGGGGGACCTCGCGACAGGGAGCCCAAAGCGGCGCTCCCCGGCTGGGAATTCGCCAACGGTATTGTGATGGCGCCTCCTGGAAACGGCGCTCCTCTGCACAGCCACGGGTTCGAGGAGGTTTTCATGGTGTGGGAGGGCGCGTTCGAAGTCTTCTGGGTCGACGCGCGCGATGGGGAAATCAAGACAGTTGAACTCGAACGTCATGACGCCATCCGGATACCGCCAGGTGTGATGCGCGGCTACAGGAACACAGGCGATGACGATGGATTCCTCTACTACATTCACGGGCGCGGCGCGTACGAGCCGCCCGTATTCCAGGGAGAAGAGGAGAGGACGGTAGTCGATAGCGCCCCTTACGTCGATCCGCTCACTCAGGTGGTGCGTTACGATGAATGTCCTAAGAATTTCCAAGTTTATCATGAAACCTCGCTGCCCGAAGGCGTGCGGGGGATTCGCCGGTATATAGGCCACGTGGGCGGTGAACTCGAGGGCGTGGGTCCGCCTCCGTCTTTGTCTGAGGGAGAGTTCTCCTTCGTCATCAACGAGAACCGGGTGGGTTCCGGCGCTCCGCTGCATGATCACCCCGATCTTGAAGAAGCCTTCATTCCTCTTGAGAGTGACTGGACAGTGTTCTGGACGGATGCGAGGGGAGATTCGCATCAAGAGGTCCTCGGGCCGTGGGACATGTGCTGGGCGCCGGCGGGCGTACAGCGCGGGTTTCGCAATACAGGCCGGGGGTGGGGTAAGCTGCACGTCATTCAGGGGCAGGGAGGCGCGCTGCCGCCCGCGTATGACCAGGATTATTCACACTTGAAAAATTAGGGTAATCAGGATTTGAGCGCTTCACCGCGAAAGAATGTGGCTCTGAAGGGAATAGAGCGAATCGACCACTACATTGATTCGCTCGATCCCGGCATTACGCTGCACGTGAGAGAAAAACGCCCCAGGGGCAAGAAGAAATTCGAGGATCAGGCCACACTCCTCATCGTACACGGACGGATGGCGCCCGGTCCCGTAGCCTATGATCTCCCAGTCCCCGGCTATTCATGGATGGATTACATCGCCTCGCGCGGGTTCGACGTCTTCGCGCTTTCGATTCGGGGTTTTGGTGAATCGACCTGGCCGCAGGAGATGCTCACCAGCCCCAGGGGCAAGCCTCCCGCGGTACCGGGGAAGATGGCCGTAAGGGACATCAAGGCGGCGGTCGATTTCATCTGTGAGCAGCGAGGCGTGAATAAACTCAGCATTCTGGGCCGTTCCTGGGGAACGACGACGAGCCCGGCATATGCGGTTGACAATATGAAGCGGGTGAATAAGCTCGTTCTGTATGCTCCTTATTACGCCTATGATAATCCCGCCCGCGCGAAGCAGATGGAAGACCCCAAAAAGCCCGGAGAATTTGACGCGAGAAGAGGCGCGTGGTCGTGGTGCACGGAAAAAGACGTGCACCATCGCTGGTGGGGCCACATACCGGGAGACGCCCACCATAAATGGCGAGAACCCAGGGTGTTCAAGACGTATTTTCGCGAACTGCTTCGCTACGACACGCAAGGCGCCAGGCGCAAGACGCCCGCGTTCCGGCTGGCGAACGGCTCTCTGGCGGATCTATACGATAGGGCGAGGAACATACCCCTCTATGACGCGGGCGAGATTACGTGTCCCGTGCTGCTCATCCGGGGTGATCAGGACGGCGCCTCGGCTGACCCTGAAGCCTGGGGGCTTTACAGAGCCCTCTGCAACAGCCGGGGCAAGCGCTACGTCATCATAAACGACGGTACGCATTTCATGGAACTGGAAAAGCGCAGGATGGAGCTCTTGAGCGAGGTTCAGTTGTTTCTGGAAGGGTGAAGACTCATCCTCATCGGCTGCGCCCTTGCGCTCTGTGAAGCGAACGACTAGATTAGGCCACCTTCGAGAGAATGGGAATTTTCATATCGTTTCCAATCAAAAGGAGCACCCATGTCAGCCATATCCGCACCTACCAAACAGCGCTGGTGTCTCATCGATTCCACGGCCATCGGCGTGGACAAGAAGTACGAGCCGCCTCTCATCATCGCATGGGGCGTGGACAGCAATGCCACCGGCACCCAGACCATCACGATGGGACGCACCATCATTCCTCCCAAGGGCCGCAACCAGAGGCACTACCACGTGTGCGATGCGACGTTCTACATCGTCAAAGGCCCGATCATCGTCTGGATGGGAGAGGACAGGGAAGAACATACGGTGCCCTCGGGCACTTTCGTCTATTGCGCAGCGGGCGAGATTCACGGCCTCTACAACCCGAGCGAGACAGAGGACGCCGAACTCGTCTTCACGTATGGTAATTGCCCCAACCGGGACGCCGCCAAGACGATTTACGTGGAAAACGAGTGGATGGAAGAAGACACCAGGGACAAGATTCCCGGCTAGATCCTAAGCGCAAAAAGAAAAAGCCGACCCTTGTGGCCGGCTTTTTTCATAATGAATTGCTAGTTGAGCATCGACACCAACTCCAGAAAATTCTTTTTCAGGCCCTCCACTTCTGGGGCGCGCCTGACAGCCTCGTAAATCTCGCCTTGCGCCTTGCCGTACTCTTTTTTCTGAAGGTAGATGCGTCCCAGGTTCATGTAGGGGAAATGGCGCGGCTCGTACCTCGGTGCGGACTTCGCTTTCTCGAGCCATTCGGCCGCCTCGTCGAGTTCGCCCAGCTGCATGAGATAACAGCCGATGTCGTTGTAGGGGTTTCCGAACTCATCATCGACCTCGATGGCCATGTGGCATTCCTCGATGGCTTCTTCGAGACGGCCCTGCTTGCTGTACATCCAGCCCAGATAGGTGTGTGCGTCCGCTGTGGGGTAGTAGGCGATGGAGTCCCTGTACAATTCGATGGCCTTGTCGAGGTTTCCGTTCGCATGGGCAGCGCCGCCTTGATTCAAAAGATCCAGGGCGCGCTTGAGGTCAGAGTTGACCTTGGATTCTTCTTCATATTTTCCGTCGAAACTCACGTCTTCGTTTTCATCCGACATCGCAATACTCTCCAAGTTCGAACCCCTACACCATCTGAAATTATGCCACTTCTCGTCGGCGGTTTGTCAAGGAAAAATCGGCTTTGGGCTATGGCGATGCCGCCGGGTGATGTGAAAGAATAAAAGGTGGTTGCTTTGAGATGAGGTCGGCGGATAAGTTCTTTTATTTCAAGGAGAAGATGCGGTTCGGCGAATAGGTGACCTTCGCTTCAATCCATAGATTTTGCCGGGAAGGAAAGGCGCATGGCCGATTCGGTACGAAAAAAATTCAGAAAAATTCTTGAAAGGCCAGGGGCGACGATCATCCCCGGCGCGCACGACGCGCTGACGGCGAGGCTTATCGCTTCCAAGGAATTCGAGGTCGTCTACATGTCGGGGGCGGGCGTTGTGAACGCCCTGGCGGGCCTGCCTGACAACGGCCTGGCGTCTTTTAACGAGGTGCTCATGAACGCGAGATATATGGCGGACGCCGTTGACATCCCGCTGGTGGTGGACGTGGATACCGGTTACGGCAACGCGGTGAACGTCGTACGCACTGTGCGCGATTTCGAAAGGGCGGGTGTTGCGTGCATTCAGATTGAGGATCAGGTGTTGCCGAAGCGATGCGGCCATCTGGACGGAAAACAGGTGGTGAGCCGCGATGAGTTTATCGGAAAAATCCGCGCCGCTGTGGCGCATCGTACAGACCCGGATTTCGCCATCATGGCGCGAATCGACGCTAAATACATCCACGGCATGGGTGAGGCCGTCGCACGCGGAAAGGCTGCGCTCAACGCCGGGGCGGACGTCATCTTCATCGAGGCGCTCGAGACACGTGATGAGTTCATCGAGTACGCCGAGCGCTGTCCGGGGCCTCTGCTCGCCAACATGACGGAGTTCGGCAAGACGCCCCATATCTCCAAAGCGGATTTCGAGAAGATGGGCTATAAACTCGTACTGTTTCCGGTGAGCATCATGCGCGCGATGCTCAAAGCGGGTGAATTGCTGCTCGACGAACTCAAGACCAAGGGCACGATGGCGGATTATCTGGACAACATGATGACACGAAAGGAACTCTACGAACTCCTGGATTACGACGCGTATCACGCCATAGAAGCAGAATATCTGCCCAGGCAGTGAGGTGACGATGAACGGCCACACCCGCGAACTCGCGCGATTTATCAGTGAAACTTCCTATAGCGATTTATCCGAGAACCTGCGCGCCTGTATCGCCAAGTATTTCCTGGACGCCCTCGGTTGCGGCCTATACGGTACGACCACTGAATCAGGGCGAATCCTGTCTCGCTTCGTCCAGGAACAAGGCGGAAGCGCGGAAGCCACCTTGTGGAGGAGCGCCTGGCGCGGACCGGTGGGACCCGTTGCGCTTTGTCTGGGTACCTGGATGCACGCGTTCGAACTCGATGATTACCACAGCGGCGCGAAGCTCCACCCGGGCGCAGTGGTCTTCGCCGCCGCGTACCCACTTGCCGAGAAGTTGGGCGTAGATGGCAGGATGTTCATGACGGCCTGCGCCGTGGGCTATGAAACAATGATCCGCGCGAGCATCGCCGCAGACTGCCTGGAGGTGCGCAGGCGGGGGTTTCATCTCACGGGTTTGTGCGGTCCTTTTGGAGCCGCCGCCGCCGCTGCGCATCTGATGGGCTTGAACCCCGAGCAAACGGCCAATGCCTTAGGCCTCGCGGGAACCCAGGGGGCGGGCACCTGGGCCTTTCAGTGCGATGGTTCCGAGACCAAGCGCTTTCACGCGGGACGTGCGGCCCAAAGCGGCCTCATGGCCGCTTCTCTGGCTCAGGGTGGCTACACGGGGCCCAAGGAGATTTTCGAGTACGAAGACGGCGGGTTCATTCGGGCATTCAGCGGCTGCGGGGACCCTGAGCCGCTGACGAGGGATCTGGGCGCGCGTTGGGAGGCGGAAGGTGTCTCGTTCAAGCCCTATTGCTGCTGCGGAAGCACCCACTCGACCATCGACGCCGTTCTCGCCCTGCGCAGGGAGCACGGCGTCGCGCCCGATGACGTGCAAGAGATGGAGATCATGAACCACAGCGTAGTGAAACAGCAGTGTTCCTGGCGTTATGAGCCGGTGAGTTCACTCCGCGCGCAGATGAACATCGAGTATTGCGCCGCGGTCGCGCTCACTGACGGGGAGGCAGGACCCGGGCAGTTCACGCCCGAGCGCATCGCCGACCCTGAGTTGGTAGGTCTCGCGCGGCGGGCGCGCTTCACTGTGGACCCTGAAATCGAGCAACTCTATCCCAAAACTTTTCCCGCCAAGGTGGCGATTCGCACTCGTGATGGCCGCGAACTCAAGAGCCATGTCGCCGGTCCCAAGGGTTCACCCCAGAACCCGATGGATTTCGATATGGTGGCGGGGAAATTCAGACAGATTACGGGTGGCGTAATTCCGCCTGATGCACAGGACATGTTGATAGAGGCCGCCTCAGGCCTCGATGATACGAAAACGATGGGCGCACTGGTGGTGCATCTTGCATAGAGCCGGGCCGAACATAAGCTCAGGAGACGAACATGGAAACGATGAGCGATAAGCTGGCGCGCTTCGCCGCCGGTTTATCTTACGAGGACATTCCCGGGCAGGTGATTGAGAAGGCGAAACGCCATCTTCTGGACGCCCTGGGGATAGGACTCGCCGCAACGCGGGAGCCATACGCCGACGCGGTGACGAAAACGGCGCGCGATTGGGGCGGAACGCCTCAGGCTAGCGTCTGGCGCTACGGGGACAAGCTGCCCGTCGCGCACACCGCCATGGTGAACGGAAGCTATGTGCACGGCCTCGATTTCGACGACACGCATACGGATTCCATCACCCATATGAGCGCCTGCGTGGTGCCCACGGCGCTGGCTGCGGGCGAGGCCGTCGGCGCAAGTGGACGGGATATCCTCGCTGCCATGGTGGCGGGTTATGAGGTGATAGCCAGAATCGGGGGTGCGGTGCCGGGGAAGTTTCACGCCGAGGGCTATCACGCCACGCCGATATGCGGCGCCTTTGGCGCTGCGGCCATCATGGGGTGTCTGATGAACCACTCGCCGGAAGCCATCGCCAACGCCTTCGGCGTGTGCGGGAGTCAGGCGGCGGGGATTCAGGAGTTTCTCGACGATGGAAGCTGGGTCAAGCGCTTTCATCCGGGCTGGGCTTCCCATGCGGGCGTCACCGCCGCGCAGATGGCGGGACACGGGTTCATGGGTCCCCGGAAGGTCCTGGAAGGCAGGTTCGGCCTCTACGCCACGCACTTGAGCGATCCCACTTACGACGCGGAAATCCTGGCGGGCGGACTCGGGGAGCGATGGGAGACGCTGCGCATATCGTTCAAGCCCTATCCTTGCTGTCATTTCAATCATGCGGTGATGGATGCGGCAAAAAATCTGGTTCATGAAGCGGGCATATCCATTGATGAGATCGATGAGATCGAGACCATCACACCCGAGCCGATTCTCCACATCGTGTGCGAACCCATCGAGCACAAGCGTATACCCAACACGCAATATGCGGCGCTCTTCAGCCTGCCATTTTGTCTGGCGGTCAACGTGGTGAAGGGCCGGGCGACGCTCGATGATTTCGATGAAGAACATCTGGGCGACGCGGAGGTGCTCGAACTGGCCGGAAAGGTGAGGTGCTCGGGCATGGATTCCGATCGCTTTCCCAAGTACCTGCACGGCGGCGTGAAGATGACGCTCAAGGACGGCCGCGTGCTGGAGCGCGATGAACCCGTCAACTGGGGGAATCCCGAAAACCCGATGGAATGGGCGGACGTGGAGGCCAAGTTCCGGGGGAATGCACGCCGCGTTCTGCCCGAGAGTAAAGTCGATTCCGCCGTGGAAGCCGTCCTGGGGTTCGAGGCGGCGCCCGACGCAGGCGCCTTGATGAGCGCGTGCAGGGCGGCTTGATGACGAAAGACGCCTGGGGGGAGGGGAGTTTCGCCCAAAACTGGGATGCGGTGAACGCGGTGCGGGACAACCCCGACCGGGCGAATCAACTCGATTTGTTGATCACCCTTCTCGAAAGTGTGGGGCCGGATGATGGCTGGATGCTGGATATTGGTTCCGGTTCGGGGCAGGTGGAAGCCCTCATTTTCGAACGCATTCCCCATGCAAGTATAGTATGCCTCGATAGCTCGGAGGAGATGCTGAAACTCGCTTCAGAGCGCTTGCACGCTAATGGGGACAGATATCATCCGCTTCCGGGCGATATGAGCCGTCTGGGGGCGGTCGAGTTCCCCCATGCGCCTTATGCGGCGGTATTCAGCAGCCAGGCCCTGCACGAGATTCCGCACGAGAGCAAACGCGCTGTCTATGAAAAAGTGTTCGAATTGCTTCGTCCGGGAGGCGCTTTTTACATTCTGGATCGGTTCCAGACGCGCTTCGACGACCTGCCCGATGCGTATGAGCGCGTGTGGAATCGTCAGAACCGGGGTGTGGATGCGCCGATGAGCTTTCAGGAATATCGAGAGCGCTATGATTCGAAAGACGATTTCCCTGCAAGCCTGGAAGAGCAACTCGCGTGGCTTGCGGCCGCGGGCTTTTTGGCCGCGCCGTTGTATTTGCACTACAACCGCGTGCTCATAGCGGCGCGAATGCCTTAAACCCCCATTCTTCGCAGGAATTCTTCCAGGATACTTTTAAGCGTTTCTCCCGAGATGGTATCCAGGGCGTCCTCGGGGGACAGCCAGACGCGCCTTCGCTCGTGGCTCTCGGGCCAGTCGTCCTCGACGACGTCGACCTCGATTTCGTAGATGTCGACCTTGCACCTGCCCGCGCCGATGTCGTATTCATAACGCGCTATGGGCTCCTCCGACGCCATGCCTCGGACACCGCCTTCCTCCCAGGTTTCGGCGATGGCGGCTTCCTGGGCGGTCTGCCCCGGCTCCACGCCGCCCTGGGGCACGATCCACCAGAAATTGTCGTCGTCCAGGGGCCTGTCGCGCGCCGTGATGAGGAGGATTTCCAAGCCATCCTCGGTCTTACGCCAGGGTACGGCCCCGGCCAGGTGAAATCTGTTTTGCTTCATGGTGGTGTCCTTATCTCGCTCAGGCTGCCTGGATGCGAGCCCAGGTTTTCTCGATCAGGCGTTCGTAGTCTTCGCCCAGATATACCGGAAACTCCGACGCTTTGGTGACTTCAGGAGGCGGAAAAATGGCCGTATTATTCCGGTAGTCAGCCGACGTTCTGGCCTTCGCCGCCGCGTTTGGAGTGGCGTACTGGATGAAGTCGGCAATCGAAGCGCCCACGTCGGCTCTCAAAAGAAAATTGATGAAATTGTGCGCGTTTTGCGGGTGTGGCGCACTTTTGGGAATGCACAGGCAATCCTGCCACAAGAGTCCCCCTTCCCTGGGTACGACGTATCCGATGTCGGCGTCTTTTTTCATGACCTGGAGTATGTCGCCGTTCCACTCCATGGCCAGATCGACCTCGCCTGCGAGCAGCAAGTCCTGGCCATCATCCTCGGCGAATGTCTTAATGTGGGGCTTCTGGCGGATGAGCATCTCCTCCACCTGCTTTACCAAGGAGCCGTCGGTTGTGTTCAGGGAGTGACCCAATAGTTTGAGCCCCATCTGAATTGCCGTGCTCTTATCACCCATAAGGGCGATGCGGCCCTTGTATTTATCCGAAGCAAGCAGCCACTTCCAACTGTCAGGAATGCCCTCGACGCGGGATTTCCGGTAGCCTATCCCGGCCGTGCCCCACATATAGGGCTGGGAATACTTGCGGCCCGGATCATAGGCGGCGTTCTGAAAAATCGGGTCGATGTTCGCTTTGTTGGGGATCAGGGAATGATCGAGCGGCATCAGAATACCGGCGGCGATCATGCGATCGACATAGTTGTTTGTCGGCACGATGACGTCATAGCCGGGATTGCCATGTTTAAGTTTGGCGAATAATTCATCGTTGTCGGCGAATATATCCATCTTCACTTCAACCCCGCTGGCGGCCTTGAAATCGGCCAGCGTGGTTTCGCCGATATAGGTGTCCCAGTTGTAGAAGTTCAGCTTTTTGTTTTCGGTGCTCCAGGCGTTCCGAGGTGAAAGACTCAGGCCAGCCGCCGCAGCGCCGAGACCTAGGAGAAAAGTGCGGCGGGTTAAGGCGGTCGAATAATTATTGGGTTTCGGCATCGGATAAGCTTCTTGCGATTTCCATCATGACTCTTCCAGCGTGCAGAAAACCTCCACGAGGTTGTCCGATGGGTCTCTGAAGAACAGTTGCCGCAATCCCAGCCCGGCGTTGACGCCGTCTTTCACGTCCACGCCAGCGGTCTCGAGCCTTCGCTTCACGGGCTCCAAATCAGACGCCGCGAAGGCGAAATGAGTCTCGCCGGCTCCGGTGCCCGGTATGCTCGTTTCGCTCGCGCGATCCTGGCGTCCCGTGAGATGAAGCTGGCAGGCTCCCGCCTGGAACCAGTAGCCTGGATTCGGCAGGTCCGGGCGGTCGATTTCCGCAAGTTCCAGCAAACCGGCGTAAAAATCGCGCGCTTCCTCCAGGTCATCGACGCTGATGGATATGTGGTGCATTCCCTCCAGCATGATTCCGCCTCCGCTTGTCAGTCGGTGGATGAGGCCACGAATTCCGGCTCAATTTTTTTCGGTATGATGCCCGCCTCCGCGGCGCGGCTCAACAGCGTGGAGACGGCCTTTCGCCCGGCGTCGCCGTATGAGCGCGTCCATTCGTTCACGTACATGCCGACGAAAACGTCCGCCTTATCGCGCGGCAGGTCCCTGGCGTAGGCCATGGCGTGGTCAAGCGCTTCGTCCCGGTTCTCGAGCGCGTAGACGATGCTCTGGTGAAGCAGGCGGCTCACCTCGCCCACGACCTCGGGCCCCAGGTCCTTTCGGATGACGTTGCAGCCCAGGGGCAGGGGACCTCCGGTTTCGCTCATCCACCATTTACCGAGGTCCTCCACGAGATGAAAACCCTCCTGCTCATAGGTGAGCTGGCCCTCGTGGATGAGAAGTCCCGCCGGGGAGGCTCCTTTTTTCACCTCGTCCATGATGTCGTCGAAATGCACCACGCGGTGTTTGGGCTCCTCGCCTCCCATATACAGGCGAAGCGTAAGATACGCCGTCGTCAGCAGGCCGGGGATGGCGATTTCCACGTCCCGGAGCGCCTCGGGCGTCATCGGTTCTCGCGAGATGATGACGGGGCCGTAATTCTCCCCGAAACTCGCCCCGTGCGGCAAAATGGCGTAGCGATCCGCCAGGTGGCAATACGCATGGAAGCTGATGGCGCTCACCTCGTATTTGCCCTCGAATGCGGCCTGGTTCAGCGTTTCGATGTCGTGGAGCTCATGGATGAATTCATACTTGCCCTGCGCGATCTTCCCGTTCGCCAGGGCGTGAAACATGAAGGCATCGTCCGAGTCAGGGCTATGGGCGACGCGAATCGTTCTGGACACGGGTTTTTCTTCTCCAAAAATGCGGTTTTTGTGAGATTTCAAGCATCAGAGGACGACAAATAATCCCGCCTCAGATCCGGCGCTCCCCCCTCGGCGGCGGAGCGCAAAAGTGCGCCGATAAGAGCCGCCATGGCTTCCAGGTCCGATTCCATGAACGTCTCCACCGGGCTGTGGGAATAGCGCCTGGGCATATTGATCGGCACAGCGGGAAGCCCGCCGGGCCGGGATTTGCTCAATGTGGCGGAATCGAGAAACGTGCCCACGAATACGTCTTCCTGTAAGGGCACGTGAGCGTCGCTCGCCACGTCTTTCACCCACTGGATAAGCTCTGGCGGGGTGATGTAGCCGTAAAGACTCGTGGGCTGGTGATCATACCTGCGCAATACAGGCCCTGCTCCGATCTTGGAGCCACGGGCGTCGGAGCGCCCCGGACCGTCCGAGGGCACGTTGTCGAGCACGATGGCGAGAATGGGCTTGTCAACTCCCGTTTCATCCACCGAAAGCACCGATGCGCCGCGCCCGCCGATTTCCTCCTGCGCGCAGAAGGCGGCGCTCAGGCGGAGCCTGTCCGAGAGGGAGCCTGCCGTGTTGATGAACGCCTCCACGCAGAGGGCGCACCCCGAGCGGTTGTCCACCGCCTTCGATTTCCAGGCTCCGCCGGGGAGTTGCACAAAGGGGCTGTGGAATACGCCCGGCGTGCCCGCCTCGATGCCGAGGGCGCGAATGGGCGCGTCGTCGGTAGCGCCTAAATCTATCCACATATTATCGACGCCGGGGTGCTCCTGGCCCTGTAAGGACTGGAGATGTCCGCTGCGCACGTTAACAACGCCGCGATGAAGTTGCCCGTCCAGCGTCAGGAGCGCGACTTCGCGGCCCGGGAAGATCGAATCCGCCACGAGCCCCACTTTTTCGAAGCGAATCGCACCGCCCGCCTCCACGTTCGTGACGACGAAGCCGACTTCGTCCATGTGGCATTCCAGGAGGATGTGAGTGGCTGCCTCGTGCGCTTCGTGGCGGGCGATGAGGTTGCCGATGGGGTCGCGCCGCAACTCGCTCGCGCTGTCTTTCACCATCTCCGCAATGGCGTCGCGCACAGCGCCCTCATGCCCCGGCGGGCCGGGCAGGGAGCAGAGCGTCTTCATTCTCTCGAGCAGGGGCGACGGCATTTCATAATCCCGAAAATTTGGTTATTTGTGATGAATTCCTGGGCGCGGCAATACTCTCACGGAGGGCAACGCTTGCCAAGCCGGAGAGCCTTTGGAGTCAAGAATAAATTGACCGTGCGGGATTGAGGTTGTAGGCTTTGGCGCGATGCCCTCGTAAACGAATGACGTGCTCGTCCCATTGATGGAGAGAACTGCGGTGAGCGATGGTGGCCAGATGACGGATTTATTGAGCGTGGTGATGCCGTGTTTCAACGAACGGGACACGATTCGCGAAATCGCCGCCAGAGTACAGGCGGTGCCGATGAACATCGAACTCATCATCGTGGACGACGGCAGCACGGACGGAACACGGGACATCCTGGCCGAGATCGAACAAAACGGCGCGCGCGTCATTTACCGGGAGAAAAATGAGGGGAAAGGGGCCGCCCTGTGCGACGGCTTCGCGGCGGCGAACGGGGACGTGATCGTCGTGCAGGATGCGGACCTGGAATACGACCCTGACGAATACGCCGATCTGTATGACCCCATCCGCCGGGGGGCGGCCGACGTGGTCTACGGCACGCGCTTCGGCGGAAAGCCCCAGCGCGTGCACATGTTCTGGCACAAGGTGGGAAACCACATGCTGACCACTCTCGCCAACATGTTGTTCAACTGTACGCTCACCGACATGGAAACCTGCTACAAGATGTTCCGCCGAGAGGTGGTGAAGGATATGACAATTCGCGCCAGGGGGTTCGACTTCGAGCCGGAATTCACCGCGAAAATCCTGAAACCCGCGAAATGGCGCATCTACGAGGTGCCGATCTCCTACTACGGCCGCACCTACGCAGAGGGCAAGAAAATCACCTGGCGAGACGGTTTTATCGCCGTGTGGACGCTCCTGCGTGAGCGGTTTTCCTAGGCTTATCCCCTTACGCGGGCGCATACCGCCTCGGTGATGGCTTTGGAGCCGTCGACAGAGCGCCCCTTGTTGTCCAGACGGATCTCCCCGGCCTCGAGCGCTCCCCACACGCTGGTTTCTATCTGATTCGCGGCTTCGATCTCCCCGATGTGGGCGAGCATGAGCGCGGCGGAGAGGATGAGGCTCAACGGATTGGCGATTCCCTGACCGGCGATGTCGGGGGCCGAGCCGTGAACCGCCTCGAAAAAGGCGAATTTCTCCCCGATGTTCCCGGACGGACACATGCCGAGGCCGCCGGCCGTGGCGCCGCCCAAATCGCTCAACAAATCTCCCAGCATGTTCTCCATCACCAGCACGTCGTAGTGTTCCGGGCGGATCACCAGATTGTAGGCGCAGGCGTCCGAATACAGAGCTTCCGCCTCGATGTCGGGATAATCGGCAGCGACTTCCAAGAATATCTCGCGGAAAAACGCCAGGGAGCGCAGGACGTTGCCCTTGTCCACGCAGGTGACGCGCCGCACGCCGTCTTCGGGCGCGCCGTTTCTTTTCCGCGCAAGTTCGAAGGCGAAGCGGGCGACGCGCTCCGCCCCTTTTCTAGTGATGATCAAGGTGTCGGCCACGGCTTCGGCGCCGCCGACCCCCTTGTCGCGCGAGGCGTAGAGGCCCTCGGTGTTCTCGCGGATCACGACGTAATCGATGCCGCCGGGTTCATAGCCTGCCAGGGGACTCCGGATGCCGGGATAGAGCCTGACTGGCCGCATGTTGGCGAAGACGTCGAGGCTCGTTCTGAGCACGCCGCCCAGAAGCCCACCCTCGGTGCCCTCCGGCGTGCGGACGGCCGGGTCACCCACGGGCGATTTGAGGATGCCGTCCGCCTCGTGGCAGGCCTGCAAGGTTTCATCGCTGATGCGCTTTCCGCACCTGGCGTACCGGCCCGCCCCCGCTTCGTGCTCTTCGAGGTTGAGCTTCAAGGCCCCGTTCACCTCTTGCACGGCTTCGAGAACGGCGATGGTGGATTCCATGAGTTCCGGGCCGATCCCGTCCCCCGGGATGGTGATGATCCGATATTCCTTCATTTTCTCTCCTGAAGTATTTTGTTTGGCGGATTACTGCCTCTACATCTGCGCGGAGAAGCGGGTATAATCACTCCTCCAAGGGAGCGGCGTTTCCATCAGTAAGGGAGTTTAACGAAAATTGATTCGGTTGGAGAACCCCCGGAGCGAATCTTTCCAGAAATTCCTGCGTGCGCAGGGGCCGCTCGGGATGCGCATTACGGGAACAATCGCGGAAGGAGGAAGGGAGGTCCCCCTCTGGGTGGATGACCTCACTGCGCCCCAGATGGTGGTGAACACCGGGCGCGGCTGGCTCGCGCCGCTGGGGCGGCCCGAGGCGATACTCGCGAAACTGGGAGACATGGAACGCCTTTCCGCGCAGATGGAGGAGAGCGACGGCTATCTCAAATTCTCCTCTCTATCGCTCGATGTGCAAAAGGCGGTCGAGAGACGAAGGAAACTCATCCGCGCGTCGCCCGTGGGCATGTTTATTCTGGAGGAAAAAGACTTCAGGCCCGTCTTCAGCACGCACCGCGTCGAAAGTCTGAACCCCAAGGATGCGAAGACGCTGGCCGAGAATTCCCCCTACGACCAGGGGGAGGAATACGCCCTGGCGAGAATTACGAATGCCCCCACCGCGGCGATACGCATCGAGGGCGAACTCGCCTCCTATATGGTCGTTCACGCGAACGGCTCCATCGGCATGCTGCACACGATGGATCACTTCCGCGGCCAGGGCCTTGCGCGCGTGGTGGTGTCCGCCCTCGTCGAGGCGCAATTCGCCAGGGGACGCGAGGCGTATTGCTATATCGTGGAGGGCAACGAGGCGTCCGAGCGCGTGTTCGAAAGCGTAGGCTTCAAGAGGGTGATGGACGTCTACTGGAGCGCCTTCGAAAGGCGGGAGGCCGCACCCTGACTCCCGATCCCGCAAGTGCGAGGCGGTTCTCCCCAAAGGAATCGACAAAATCCCGAAATTGGACTAATTTTCCGTATTCGCCATTCATCTTTTCATGGGAGGTTGATAGATGCAGAAAGAAGACTATATCGACAGGCCGCCCGGCCCTCTCGGGGGCTTGTGGAGCATGTGGTATCTGGATCCGTTCCTGATGATCAAGCGCGAGTTGAGCGGGTTCAGGAAAGTCCGCCACAAGGCGTTTGAGGATCAGCTGAAACCCGGCCAGCCGGCCCCTCCGGTGAAGCTTGAGAGCACGTCGGGCGAAACCGTTGACCTGGCCGATTTTCGCGGGAAGAAGAACGTCGTCCTGGAGTTCGGCGCCATCACGTGACCGCCCTTCCGCCGGCAGGTGCCGGGCATGGACGAGTTGCAAGAGCGCTACAAGGACAAGGACGTCGAGTTCTTCGTGGTCTATTCCAAGGAACCCCACGCGCAGGAGCGCAAGTACTTCAAGAAATACACCCAGCACACCTCTTTCGAGCACAAGATGGACTACGCGAAGGAACTGGTGGCCGAATTCGGGATGAAAATCCCCGTTCTGGTGGACGACGTCGACGAGGCGGTGGTGAACGCCTTCGGGCGCATGCCGAACATGGTCTTCGTCATCGACAAGGAGGGGAACATCGCCTACAAGGCGAGCTGGACCGAGCAGCCGAGAATCGACCGGGTGCTGGATGAATTGCTCACCGAGCAGGGTGTTACGGCTTAAGCGAAGCGAGACAACAAAAAAGGCGGCTCCTCGGGGCCGTCTTTTTTTTATGCGCGAATCAGCGGACCTTCGGCAGGAAGAGCGCGAACGCGCACGCGGCGATGAAAAAGCCGGGCAGCGCCCAGAATGCGTTGGCCAGGCCGAACCACTCGCCGAGAACGGACATCGGGTAGACCGAAAGGCTCGCGATGAACCACGAGAGGCCGAGCGTGATGGAGCTGGCCAGCCCCCTGTTGTGGGGCATCAGTTGCTGGGCGAAGGCCATCGTCACTCCCATCGGGAGGTAGGTGGCGACGCCCAGGAAAGCCAGCAATACGAAGCCCCACTCGGGCGGCGCGATCAAAAATGCACAGACGCACAAGGCGCCTATTCCGATGCCGCCGACGATAAGTTCTTTTTTCCCGAAACGGTCTCCTAAAAAGCCGCCTACCAGGACGCCCACTGCGCCCGAGGTGAGCATGATGGCGCTGGCCGCTCCCCCGCTCCAGATGCTCATGCCGTGTTCGGCGTACAGCGAGGGTATGAGGCTGATGAAATTGATGTTCACGACGGCGCGGCAAATGGTGACGCCCGAGAGAAGAAGCAGCGGCGTGCCCGCTGTGCGCAGCGCTGTTACGAAATCCCAGATGGAGGCTTTCTTGCTTCCGCTGCTCGGAGGCGACTCAGGCTTCGGCAGCCCGTATGTCACCGCCAGGGCCATCGCGACGGCGACCAGGGTGAACGCCCAGAGCCATTTCATGCCCCCGAGCGAGACGATGCCGATGGCGATGACGGGCCCAAGGCCGTGACCCACGCGCCCTCCGGCGATGAAAACGCTCACCACCAGCCCCTTGCGGTGTTCGGAAAGCGCGCCCGCGCGCGACGCCATGTCCGGATGACACAGGCCGACCATCGAACCGCCGATCGCGACCATGACGGTGAGCACAGTGAAGTTGGGCGCCCAGCCGATGGAGGTGATGAACAGCGCGCTGCCCACCATCCCCACGGCGAGCCAGGGAAGAGTCGGCCAGCGGTCCACGAGAATCGCCGTCACGGGTTGTGAGAGCGCCGCGCTCATCGAGGCGAACGTGAGGAGCAGACCGCCCGTTGAGAGAGAAACCTGGAATTGCTCCCGAATCAGGGGCAGCAGAGGTGCGATGAAATTTATCGTGCCGTCCACCACGAAGTGGGCGGTGAACAGAATGGCGAGCGCCCCCCAGGGGATATCCTGGGCCGGGTCTTGCGCACCCACTCCTGTTTCGATCTCCTCCGCCCGGCTCATGATTCGCTCACTTGCACCTGGGGTTGGAGGGCGCTTTCCCTGTGCAGGAAGATGGCGATGCACCCGCCGACCATGAACATCGAGGCGTAGAAGGTGAACGCCATTTGAAGTCCCATCGCTTCGGCCACGAGGCCGCCGATGAGAGGCGAGAGCGCGCTTGCGGCCTCGTTGAAGCCATAGATCATTCCCACCGAGCTCGATCGCACCCGCTCGTCCACGAGTTCCGTGCCGACGGCAAGCACCAGGGTCGGTACCGGCGTGAGGATACAGGCGACGGCGAAAAGCGCGAGCAGCAGCGTCGTGAGGCTTGCGACCCAGGTGAGAGAGGCCATGGCGGTGGCGCACATGAAGGTGAGCACGACGATGAGCTTCGTTCTGCCCGTTTTGTCCGACCACCTGCCGATAATGATGGACATCGTCGAACCTATGAGGAAATAGGCGCTGAGCATCCAGCCCACCCCCTTGGTGTCGAAGCCGAATTGCTCCGCCAGAAGGAGCGGCAAAAAGGCCATGAAGCCGCGAAAGCCCATGATCCGGAACGAGGAGAGGGCGATGAGGAGCATCAACGACTTGTTGCGGAACAGCGCGCCGAAGGTGGACCTCGCCGCCTGGCGGAAGGGGAGGCGCTCTCCGAGTTGATCCTGAAAGCGGAACCAGATGAGCGCCGCCCAGATGACGCCGGGTATGACGTAGAACTGCGCCGCCATGCGCCAACTCGCCAGATAGACGGCGAGCCAGCCGACGATGGCGGGCGAGATGATGTTCCCCATTTCGCCCCCGCCGTTGAACAGGCCCGTGCAGAACCCGCGCCTCTCGGGCAGTTCGCGCGTGATGAGCGCCACGGCCGGCGGGTGGTAGGCAGCGCTCCCGATGCCGCCGATGAAGACGAACAGCAGCAGAAGGGAGTAGTTCGCCGCGTAGCCGTAGAGCAGAACGGGCAGGGCCTGCGTGAGCAGGGAGAGGGCCAGCACGGTCCGCCAGCGCCTGGTGTAGTCCGATATGAAGGAAAGCGGGAACTGAAAAACGCTGTTCGCCACCGAGTAGGTCGTCACGATGAGGCCCGCCTGCACGTAGTTGAGCTCGAATTCCGCGACGATGAGCGGGAGCACGGGGATGAGAAGCTGGGTGTAGAAGGCGTTGACGGCGTGGCTGCCCGCGATCGCGAAAAGGTTGAATATCTTCGATGGGGCCATAAGACTTCCAGTGATGACGGAGGATGCGAAAAATAAGTTCACTAGGCTTATAGGTTCTGGGGAAAACGCGCGTCAATGCCGTGCAGCCCATGCGCGTGAAAAGGAGAGAGTGAGTCGTCTGGTCTCCAAGCCTTGATTTTGGAGAATAATTGGCGCGAAACGCCGTGTGAATAGGCGATTTTCCTGTTGGTTGTGACGCCCAAAGCGCTTGACTTCCCCCGGCGCGGACGAGGACACTTGGCCTTTCGTTCGGGTCAACACAGCGATGAGAGAGAACAACGCATGAACCAGCCCCCGGGATTCGATGAGAAAGCGGCACGGCGCGTCGAGGTCGTCTATACAACGGCGGACGTGGCCGCGCAGCGCGACGCTCTCTTGGAGATTGTCGCTCCCCGGCCGGGCGAGCGCGTGCTCGATTTGGGTTCCGGCCCCGGCTTTATGACACTGGAAGCCGGACGCATGGTGGGGGAGGAGGGCGCCGTTTCCGGTGTGGACAAGAGCGCGCCCATGCTGGCCCTCGCCGAGAAGCGTTGCGCGTCGCAGCCTCAGGTGTCGTTCCGAGAGGCCGACGCGCTGAGCCTTCCTTTCGAGGATGGCGGTTTCGATGCGGCCATCATCTCCCAGGTGTATGAGTACGTCACCGACATGGAGGCCGCCCTGGAGGAGCTCTACCGCGTGCTGAGACCCGGTGGGCGCGCCCTCATTATGGACACCGACTGGGGTTCGCTCGTCTGGAACGCGCAGGACGCCGCGCGGGCGGAGAGGATATTCAAAGCGTGGGACGCGCATCTGGCGGATCCTCATCTGCCGAGAAGGTTGTCGACCCTGCTCAAAGTCGCGGGTTTCGAGATTGCGAGCGTGAGGGTTTTGCCGCTGCTCAATACGGAGTATCCTGCGGAGAACTACAGCCACGGGATGGTGAGCGTCATCGTGCCCTTCGTCATCCGAAAGGGCGGCGTGCCGAAAGAAGAGGCAAAAGCCTGGGCCGAGGATTTGATGGCGCTGGGCGAACGTGGCGAGTATTTCTTCAGTCTCAACCGCTACGTGTTTCTGGCGAGAAAACCAGGGGCCTAGAATGGACAGGTACATCGACTGCCACAACCACCTGCATGGGTTCAGCTTCGACGACTGGGAGCTACAGGGCATGTGCGGGATGGTGGGTTCCGTCCTCTCCTGCGGGAATCCCCACGTGCACCGCGAGATATGGAAGCGCCCGCCCGAGCCGGAAGACGTTCGAAGGCTTTGGGAGAGCCCTCTCAGAATGGCCGAAGCGGCCGAGGCCAAACACCATATTCGCGCCATGTGCGCCGTAGGTGTGAGTTCGATGACGCGGGTGGACGGCTGGGAGCGGCTCATCGACGCGCTTCCCGGCTATCTGGAGAGTGAGCGGGTGGCCGCCCTGGGCGAAGTGGGCCTGGACCCGGGGCAGTATTTCGGCTTTTCCTGGGACCTGGAAGATCAGGCCAAATGCCTGGAAGCGCAGGCGCGCATCGCGGTGGAACTTAAAAAGCCCCTGATTCTTCATACGCCGACGTACAAGAACCCGAAAGAATTCCTGGGCGGCGTGGACACGCAAGGAGAAGTTTCGCCAGAAGCGTTCAGGCTCCATTACCTGAAGATGGACCTGGAAGTCATTGATGCCGCAGGGCTCGATCACTCACTGCTCGTGATCGACCACGTGGATGCGACGATAGTGGATTTCGTTCACGAAGAGACAGGCGCATGGTGCGCGACGAGCCTCGGCAGCCGCCTTCGGCCGATTCCCCCGGCCGCCGTCGTGGAGTGGGTGCGACGTCATGGTGCGGGACGGATGATGCTCAACTCCGACCTCATTCCCTACACATCGAACGACCTCTACTGCATCCCCCGGGCGATCCGCGCCATGCGCCGGGGTGGCATCGCCGAGGCGGAGATTGAAAAAGCCGCCTTTGGAAACGCGAACGCGCTCTTCGGCTTCGGCCTCTAGATCAGTCCAGCACCGCGACGGCGCGCACCGGCGAGCCCGTCGCGTCTTTCAGCTTGATGGGCAGGCACAGGAAGGTGAAGCGCTTGCCCACCAGGCGCCTGGGTATCACAAGGTTTTCCGTGTTGAGCATCCCCCGCTCCTTGCACACCTGGTGAGAGGGGTAGGGTTCTTCCGACTCGGGGAACATCTGCGTGGGGTTTTCTATCGTAAACGCCTCACACCCGATGTTGCGCACCCCCCGGTCGGCGAGATACTCGGTGGCGGGCCGGCTCAGGCCCGCGAATTCTTTCCACCAGACATCGGGATTCGGGTCCTTATAGGACTTCTCGAAATGACCCGTATAGTACAAAAAGGCGTCGCCCTCTTCGATGGAGAGCCCGTGTTTTTCGAGTTCGCGCTCGATGTGTTCGGTTTCGATGTAGGTTTTGGGTGCGATGTCCGAGAAATCCACGCAAATCGCGCTCGAATAGAAGCGATCGAGCGGCAACTGGTCGATGGAGGGCGCGTCTCCGGGTACGTAGTGGTTCAGGGCGTCCACGTGGCTTCCGGTGTGATCCGAAAGCGTGAGCTTCATGGCCGCGAAGGAGAATTTTCCGTGAAATCTCTCCGAAGACTCCTCGTGCGTCATCATCGGCTCGATGGCCACCTTGGGGTGGAACGGACGCTCGAATCCACCCGCCGCCACAGTTTGTGAGAGGTCGATCAATTCCATGAAATTTTATCCTTTCCTCGTAGAACGCGAATCAAATCATCGTCTTTACGCCATCATGGTCTCGACTGGCGCCCAGAAGCGATCGATGTGCAGATCTTCGGCTATCGCGTTCGCGCAGTTGTAGCCGGGCGCTCCCGTCACCGCGCCGCCCACGTGCGAGCTCGAACCACAGAGATACAGCTTGCCGACAGGCGTGCGGAAGTCGCTCACCTCGGGGTGCGGGCGGTTGTAGCCCAACTGTTCAGGAATGTAGGCGCCCACGTGGTGGCTCGCGCGGACGAAGTTCGGGTTCATGCGCACGATGTCGAGCGGCGTGTAGAGGTAGCTGCCCATGATGTTGTCGTGGTTGATGTTGGGCGCATAGGGCTTCCAGGAGTCGATGAAGTGCTGGGTGTATTCCTCGCGCCGTGCGTCCCACGCTTCGGCCCCGCCGTCTTTCAGTTCATAGGGCGCAAACGGCCACCAGTAGCCCACGTGCGTGCCGTCGGGCGAGTAGGTCGGGTCGAAGTGGCTGTTGCTCCCGCCGTTGCCCATGAGCTTGGGCAGCTCGCCGTCGTGGATCGTTTCGAAGCATTCGTTGATCTCCTCGGTCGAATCCGCGCCCCAGAAGATGTTGAACGTCTTGTTGATGTCGGGATCGAATTTCGCGGCCTTGAAGTCGGGCGCTTCCTTGAGCGCCAGATGGATGGTGCAGAGCCCGTGGCTCGCCCACTGGAACTCCAGCGCCGCCTTGGCGAGTCTGCCGCCGAAGTAATCCTCCCCGGCCAGGCGCACCGTGAGCGGCCAGTTTACCCCGCTCGCCACGAACTCGGTGGCTTCGATGCGGGTTCCGTCTTCCAGAATGACGCCGGTCGCGTCCCCGCTTTCGACCGTGATCTCGCGGACATCGGCGTTGGTAAGCACCTTGCCACCGCCTCGCACGACCACGCGCTCCAGCGCCCGGGTGAAGTTCACCGACCCGCCCACGGGCAGGGCGAAGCTCGCGATGCGCGAGAAGATTCTCGGGAAGAAGATGCCGGTCGTGGGCGTGTTTTCAAGGGTGAAGGAGCCGAGGAATAGCTTGAACAGCACGCGCAGCCTGTCGTCCTCGAAATGCTGATCCACCGCCTCGTACATGCTGAGGTTCGCATAGCTCAGGAATTCGCGCCCCAGCGGTCCCGCGAAGCGCTCTTTCAACTCCTCGGGCGGCAGGGGGGCGCAGTACATGAATGAGGTGATGATGTCGAGCATCCCCTCGGTGAACTTGACGTGGAGGTCGCGGTAGGTTTTCGCGTCGTTCTTGTTGATCCGCTCGATAGATTTGACGGTCTTCTCCACGTCACGGTGGATGACGAACGCCGTGCCGTCGCTGAAGGCGCAGCCCTGCTGAAACTCCGGGAAGATGAGGCTGAAGCCGTATTCGTGGAGTTCCAGGTCGCTGAGGATGGGGCTTCTCTCCAGACCCACGTAATAGTTCGAGTGCAGGTTGTGCTTGAACCCCGGGAGGGTCACTTCGTGCGTAGAGCAGCCACCGCCAGCGACATTGGAGCGTTCCAGAACGGCTACTTTTTTCCCGGCTTTCGCCAGATAGGCGGCGCATACCAGGCTGTTGTGCCCTCCGCCGACGAACAATCCATCGTAAGATTCGGTCATGATCCCTCTCCTCTGAAAGGACTCAGCCTCACGGGCTGCTTCACTGTTTGGTCTGACTGTGGTCCTATTCTGCCCTTTTGCGGCGGATATCTCAATACGCCATTACATCTCAGGCCTCGGGGATATAAGCCGTGGCGTCGATTTCCACGAGAAAATCCTCTGAAGCCAGCCCGTCCACGATGACGCCCGTGCTTGCGGGCGCATGGGGGCCGAAGTATTCCGCGATCACTGCGTAGACGGGTTTCCGGTACGCCCTGTCGGTGATGTAGTTCGTGAGCTTCACGACGTGGGATAGGTCGCCTCCCGCCTCTTCGAGAAGCTGCTTTATGTTCTCGCACGCCTGACGAGCCTGGGCGGCGGCGTCGCCGAGGGCGGGCGGGGCGCCGTCGAGCCCCTCACCCGTCTGGCCCGCGAGATAGAGCGTCCTGCCCGCCAGAAGGGCCTGGGAGTAGCTCCCCGGTCCGGCGGTGACATGCGTGGTGTGGAATTTTTGAAATGACATGGCCTGGTCTCCAGAAATCAGCGGAAAAGCGGGAATGCGTCGTTGGTGGCGCTCCTGTGGCGCATATATGACCTTTACTGCCAGGACATAAGGGGAACACGGCGGGTTGCGGACTGCCCACGACGCGCGCCGGCTACTCCATGTCGAACATCGCCGTGGACGCGACCTCGATCAGGTTGTTCTCCGGGTCTCTGAAGAAGATTTGGGGGTAGCCGTAAGGTTCATCATGAAACGGGACGCCGTGCGCCTTGAGCCTCTCCTTCATCCCTTCGAGATCTTCGGTCACCATCCCGAAATGATGGTCCATGTATCCATCCTCATTGTCGCTGATGGAGTGGGACACATGCGTATCGCTCACCTTGGCGAGATGGATCTGGTGGTCCTCTCCCGCCTCATACCAATAGCCCGGGAAGGGGAAGTGGGGGCGGGGCATTTCGGGAAGTTCCAGAATTTCGTTGTAGAATTTGTGCATGGCCGGCAGATCCCGGCAATAGATGCTGAAATGCTGCAGGAATTTGATCTTGGACATCGGCGTCTCTCCTCGGGTTGTCAGGTTTTCTCTCACACTAATAATGCTCTTTTCCCTCTCTGGCAAGGCGCGGCTTGCGTTGGGGATACTCAAATCCGGCCGATTGTCGTATTCTGCGGAAACACCAAAACGGAGGGTTCCCCATGGCGGATCGTTTCTTGATCGAAAACGCCTGCGTCCTCACCCAGAACGAGGAGCGCGAGGTCATTCCCCGCGCGTCCGTGCTGGTCGAGGACGGCCGCATCGCCGAGATTTCAACTTCGAAGATAAATGCGGGCGCAACGCAGGTGGTTGACGCAGAGGGCATGGCCCTCATGCCGGGGCTGGTGAACGCCCACAGCCACATCATGTGCATTCTGCTGCGCGGCGGTCTGGGCGCTGACAGGCGGCTCATGGACTGGCGCCTGAACTTCATGGCGCCCGGCCAGGTGGCCTATACGCCCGAGGATGCGTCGCTCGCCGTCAAGCTCTTCGCTTGCGAGGCGATTCGCTCGGGCACGACGGCGGTGGTGACGAACGAGCGCATCCCCATCCCGCTGGCCGAAGCGATGATTGAGGCGATGGACGATTCGGGCATGCGGAGCGTTTTCGCCTTGAGTTTCCACGAATTGCCGCCACAAGGAAAACTCGCCGAGCGGGCGCACTCCCACATCGCCGCCTGGGGAAAGACCTTTCCGCCAAGCTTGAAGACAAGGGATGAGGTGTTCGAGGAGACTTCCCATCTGGTGGACAAATACCACGGCCGCTCGGGGGGACGGGTTCTCGTCTGGCCGGGGCCGAACATCCCCGTCTACGTGAAGCCCGAGACGTTCCGCGAAATTGACGAATGGGCCGGGGCGCGCGGCCTTCGCGTATCTACGCACGTCGCCGAAGACCCGATGGAATCGGAAGTGGGCGGCCTCCCCGTCGTACGGCACCTGGCGGCCTGGGATCTGCTATCGGAGCGCCTCGTGGCGGGCCACTGCATCCATTTGAATGATGAAGACATTCGACTCCTCAAGAAATCGGGCACTAAAGTCGTGCATATGCCCTCGAGCAACATGTATCTGGGCTCGGGCGTCTCGCCGGTGCCCCGGATGCTGGACTTTGGCATCCCCGTGGCCTTGGGTACGGACAATGCGAACTGCAACAATATGGCCAACATGTTCTGGGAGATCAGGCTCGCCTGCCTGCTCCACAAAGGTGTGCAGCAGGACCCCGCCGCCATCACGGCGCAGCAGGTGCTCGACATGGCCACGCGCAACGGCGCGCGCGCCCTCGGCTTGGAAACCGAGATAGGCAGCATCGAGGTGGGCAAGCGGGCGGACGTGATTCTGCTCGATATGAGCGGCCCGCATATGTATCCGAATCATCATCTGCCGCCGGTTCTCGCGTATCAGACACACGGGACGGAGGTGCGCTGGGTCTGGGTGGACGGCGAGCCGCTCATGGAGGCGGGGCGTCTGAGCAAGGTGAGCGGTGATGAGGAGCGCTCTATTCGAGAGGAAGCGCAGGCGGCGTCCGCGGCCATCGTCGAACGCGCGGGCCTGATGGTTCCAGGGGGATGAAACCAGAATTCATGAATCCCGCGCATTTCGGCGGCAAACGAATACGGAGGAGATAGACTCGTGTTTGATACCCAGGTGGTGAAGTTTCAGATGTCGGGACCCGAGGACGTCTCGGGCCTCGCGGAAGCGGTGGCGGAAGGCCGCATTCAGGCGGCGGACATTCAGGCCATCATCGCCAAGACGGAGGGCAACGGCCGGGTGAACGACTATTCGAGGCCCTACGCGCTTCATTCCTTCGAGGATTACATGATGGAGAGGCTCGGCCTTACCCGCGACGAGGTGCAGGGCATGTGCGCCATGGTGATGTCGGGCGGATGCGAGGGGGTCATGAGTCCCCACGCGGTGGCGTTTTCCAAAACCGACGTGGGCGACGCCGAAAGCCCCGGCGAGAAGCGCCTCTCCATGGGAGTCGCCTTCACCCGCGAGCTTCTGCCCGAGGAGTTGGGCACGATGGCGCAGGTGGACTTGGTGGCCGAGGCGGCGGAGGAGGCGCTCGAGAGGGCGGGCGTGGATTCACTGGATGACGTGGGCTACGTGCAGGTGAAATGTCCGCTGCTCACGTCCGATCGCATCAACGACGCGGCCTCGCGCGGCAAGAAGGTGGTGAGCACGGACACCACGCGCTCGATGAGCCTCTCGAACGGCTGCTCGGCCCTGGGCGCTGCGGTGGGCATCGGGGAGATTGCCCGCGATTCGTTCGAGATAACCGACGTGTGCAGCCGGGGTGATCTCTATTCCGAGATGATCTCCTGCTCGGCGGGCGTGGAACTCATGCGCTCGGAAGTCGTCGTACTGGCGAATTCCTTGCAATCGGTGAGCCGCTACAAGATCGGCCGGGCGGTGATGCAGAACCTGATCGACGCCGACGCCGTGAGGCAGGCGATGAAGAACGCAGGACTCGCCTTTGACGGCCTGCCGGGTGCGGATGATTTAAACAGAGTTGTGCACGCGTTCGCGAAAGCCGGCGCGCCCTGGGACGGCAGGCTTCTGGGCAAGCGCGTCACGCTGCTTACGGATTCGGTTCTGGGTACGCGGCCCGTGCGCGCCGTGGCGAACGCGGTCATCGCCTCGGTGGTGCAGGACCCGGCGGTTTACGTCTCGGCGGGTCTCGTGTTCCACCAGGGTCCCGTGGGCGGTGGCGTGGTCTCCGCCATCATCGAGGCGTAAGAGGCGGGCGCGTCGTGCCGGATGGGGGGGTGAGTCGTCAATGAAAAATTTGCGGATAACTTGTTGAAATGTATAGCTCTAAGATTTTCTGGCACTTTTGAGGGCAAAAAATTCTTGACACGTTTCCGGGCCTTTGCTAGGATTTGTTTGCACATATAGAAAGAGGAGGGCTGTCATGGTAAGACGATTGATAGTAACCGCCCTTGACACAAATCTCCGGAGGGTTCTGAAAACGGCTCACCACCGGAAGAGGGTTCTCAAGAAACCCTAACAATCCCCTTGGTGTTACCTGAAACGGGACATTGAGGGAAATTCAATAAACAGCAGGCGGCGTCGACGGGCGCCGCCTGTTTTTTTGTGCGTTTTTGGAGGAAGGCGGGGGAAATATCCCACGGCAGCGACGAAGCTCCCCCGCTTCCCTCACCCGCCGGGCGGATGGCGACCCCATCCCTCGATACGGCGCTGCGCGCCTGCTCGAATGAGGGGCGATGCGCCGCGCGGCTCTCCCGTTATTCCCCGTGTCCGGGCGGGCGGCCCCGGTTCATCTCGTCGGGTTCTTCGGCGAATTCCATGCGGCTCTTGATGGCGTCTATCGTAAAATCCTCCTTGTCACCGGCGAGCTCGGGGTTCCACATCGGGTAGAACACCTCGAGCGCCATTCCCGGCTCGTCGCTAACGAGCTTCAACGTGTGCATCGCACCCGCCTTGACGTGCACCACGTCGCCCGGCCCAATGCGCCGCACCTCGTCTTCGAGCGTGAACTCCCACTCGCCCGCCTGGATGTAGAAGAACTCCTCGTGATCGGGGTGGTTGTGCATTTTCGAGGGCGTGCCGCCCGGCTCGGTGATCAGGTGCTGCATCTGGATGTTGTCGCCGAAGATACGCCTGTGCGCGACGCCGGGGCGGTCGTGGCTCAAGGGAAGCATGTCCCAGTTGTAGAAACTCATGGCCTATTCCTTCACGTGTGAGGGAGAAAATTATCGTTTTTGAGCATGAAGGACCTCGGTGTGCCCGACTCGCTCTTATATGCCGACATTGCCGGGCATTCTAGGGGCAGGTTGCCGGGTAAGACAATCCGCGCGCTCATCCTCATGAGAAAAAGGTGGGAGAGACCGAACCGCATAGCCGTGCGCGCCGCTCTGGGATACACTTTCCTCCATTCGCTTTCTATTTCAGGTGTTATCGGGAGAGGAGATGGTCATGCGGTTCTCCGTTGTCGGCGGTGAAGGCTTCGACCAGGGGACGGACGCCCTGGTTTGCCTCATGGCGAAAGATGAGAAAAACGAACAGCTCGAAAATATTCTGGGCAGTGCCCTGGCTTCCTTGCGTGAGCGCAAGGTTTTTGAGGGGAAAGAGGGGCAAGTCTCCGTTCTGCCCGTCCCCGATGGCGGCGGAGCGCCCAAATTCGTGATTCTTGCAGGCCTGGGCGATGAGGCGTCGCCCGAATCGGTCCGCTGCGCCAGCGCTCTGGCGGGCAAGCGCGCGCGGGCCGAGAGCTTAAAAAGCGTCGCAGTTTCGGCGTCCACCACCACCGGAAATGGCCTCGAAGCACGGGAGGCGGCCCAGGCGATAGTCGAAGGAGTGGGGCTCGGCCTCTACCGGATGGATAAGTACAAGAGCGCGGATAATGATGAGAAGAAGGAGGTCTCGCGCGTCGTTTTGTGCGGTGGGCGAGGCAGGAACCTGAGCGCGATGCGGCGCGGCGTACGCCATGGGCGCGCGCTTTGCGATGGAACGAACTATGCGCGCGACCTCATCAACACGCCCAGCAACGAGAAGCGCCCGCCCGCGCTGGCCGATATGGCGCGCGCGATGGCGCGCCGCGAGGGCTTGAGATGCCGCGTGCTGGACGAGAAGCAGATGGCGAGAATGAAGATGGGCGCGCTTCTCTCGGTGAACCGGGGCAGCAGCGAGCCGCCGCGCATGGTGGTCCTCGAATACAGGCCCCAGGGCGCCAGAAGCCAGAAACCCATCGCCTTCGTCGGCAAGGGGGTGACGTTCGACACGGGCGGCATATCCATCAAGCCGAGCGGCGGTCTCGAACTGATGACGACCGACATGAGCGGCGCCGCCGCCGTGCTGGGCGCCATGCTGGCCGTCGCGCGCTCGAAGCCCCGCGTGCCGGTAATCGGCGTAACGGGTCTCGTGGAGAACATGGTGGACGGCGACGCCACGCGGCCCGGCGACATCGTGCGCTCCATGAAGGGAACGACGATTGAAATCCACAACACCGACGCCGAGGGCCGGCTCGTCCTCGCCGACGCGCTCCACTACACGCGCGAGAAATACAAGCCCCAGTGCATGATCGATCTCGCCACCTTGACGGGCGCCTGTATGGTGGCGCTGGGGCAGAAGGTGACGGGCATGTACGGGACGCACGACGAGCTGCTGGGTCGCGTGCGCGACCTGGGCGAGCGCACGGGCGACCGCGTCTGGCACATGCCGCTGTTCCCGGAATACGGCGAGGCGATGAAGGGAAAGTTAGCCGATATGTGCAACATCTCGGGCGCGCGCTGGGGGGGCGCGAACACCGCCGCCGCGTTTTTGCAGCACTTCGCCGACGAGACGCCCTGGGTGCACCTCGACATCGCGGGGCCGTCTCACACCGGAAAAGCCGATCCCTACCGCCCCGAGGGCGGTACCGGCGTCGGCGTGCGGATTCTCGCGGAGCTCGCGATGGCCTGGAAGCGCCTCACACCCCAGGAGGGCAAGGCCTACGGGTGTTAGGGGGCAGCGCGGCGCTTGATTTATGACGCCCATGCACCCGATTTGATAGTAGATTAGAGCTGACATTTTGCCTGCGTTTGCAGGTTTCAAAGTACGTCATGTCATCTCTATCATTTCATAAAAGCCTGCGGAATTCATCAACGCTCAGGCCGGAGGCCCTGACGATCGCACCCATTGTGATCGCGTTAACCGGGTTGTTCCTCGGGATCGTCAATACGCGCACGCCATCTGTCATTATGATGTGCTTGCCTTGACGAAGAATACGAAAGCCGGCTTTTTCCAGGGCCCGCACCGCATGGAGGTGGTTGACTCCCGGGATCTTCGGCACGGCTAGACGGCCACTTCGATTTCCCGTATATCTCCGCCCTCCAGGAGGTCCTCCACGGCGCTAAGGTATTCCCTGGCAGCTATCTCGATGTTGGAGATCGCCTCCGCCTCCGTTTCGCCCTGCGAGCAGCAACCCGGCAGGCCAGGGACCCATACGCTATAACCTTCCTCAGATTGGTGAAGAACGATTTTGTATTTCATATTGCGCGTCTCCTTACCCCAGGATTTCCGAGCATCAGGCATTCTATGTTTCTTGGCCCGGCTTTTCAACGATGGCTTCAGATAGCCGGGTATGGTGGGTGCGCAGATGAGCTCCTTTGAAAATGCTTTCACCTGCATGCCGGAGGCAGGCCGGCAGGGTGGACGAAAGAGAAACAGGCAGGTGGCTTGTCACTAAATGAACGACTTCCATAGACCGGATATGACAAAGCTCCTGTTTGCTATGCAGCTACTCCGCGGCGAACGCCTTCGAGACGGGCCGGTTGGTGTTGTTCCATCCCGGGATGATGAACGATGAGGGGCCGGGCAGGCCGCCGGCTACCAGGAGGGTTATGTCTTCGGGCTTCCGGATCATGGGGGCCATGCAGTCATCGTCGTCGTGATCCACCCACGGGGGCCACTCGCTCTTTTCTTTCCCCCGGTAGCGGCCGCCGCGCTTTAGCAGCCCTACGGGCAGTCGGGCGCGCTCGACGAGGCCTTGCTTGGCGTCGTCCCGGCTGAATCCGTGGTCGGCGAGGAGCTGCGCGTGTTCCGGCCCCATAATCACCGTGATGCCCACGGGCGAATAGGCGTGGCGCGTGCCCATGGTGGAGATGGTGCTCGCAATCGTGGTGAGCACGCCGTCTGCGTGATCGCTCGAATCATCGAGCGCGACGCGCGGGCCTTCCCCCGCGCAGGCGGTGACGACGTTCTCATCCCGCCCGAAGCCGCGTTCTTCGGCCAGTGAGGGCCAGGGGCTGATTTCCTCGTTCTCTCTCAGGCAATAGGCGAACTTACTGGGGCTTCCGAAGGTGCTCATATCCACCACGCCGGGAATCCCCCCGCCGAGGTTCAGGAGCATGAGCCTGAGCGCGCGGCCGATGGTCGCGTTGGCCCGGAAGCCCGGCCCCAGGCAGCCCGTGCCGCCGTGTACGCCGATTTCGCGGGGGTAGGGGCCGTTCATGACGATGAGGGGGCCGGCGGGGTTCATGGTGGCCTGGATGCCGTTCATGTTGAAGCTGGGGTCCAGGATGCAGCGGAGCGCGCACAAAAGCGCAGGGAAGTATTCGGGCTTACAACCCGCCATGACGGCGTGGATCGCCACGGCCTCTACCGTCGCGGGATGGTTCGCGGGCGGCACGTGGCCGATGAGCGCATCGGGCGCGCGGTTTGCGAGTATTGTGGCTAAGCGCTCTTCGGTCGGGACGACGACGGGCAGGCCGTCGGACCAGGGTTGTGAGAAAAAATGCTCGATGGGGTCTGTCGCATCCGCCATGTGTTGCGCCTATGCTCTTTCGGCGATGGCGCGCGCGCGGGCGAGCACGTTATCCGCATGCTTCACCATGGCGATATCGATCATCTTCCCCTGAAAGGAGACCGCGCCCAATCCCTGCGCTTCGCCCTCGCGGTAGGCTTCGGCCATCTCGGTGTAGTAGGAGATTTCCTCATCGCTCGGTGAGTAGACGTCGTTGAAGATCGGCACCTGTCTGGGATGGATGGCCGCCTTGCCGGTGTAGCCGAGTTTTTTAGCGAACTCCGCGTCCGCCCGGCAGCCGTCGTCGTCCTGCAGTCGCATGTAGACGCCGTCGGTGGGGTGGGGCAGTCGCGCGGCCCGCGCCTCGACGAGCACCTTGCTCCGCGTGTAGAGGAGCGTCGTGCCGTCTTCGGTCCAGGTGGCGCCCAGGCTGCGGCACAGATCCGCATCCTCCGCGCTCCCGAGGTTCACGCCCACGACGCGGTCCGCCGCCTTGCAGATGTCGTAGCAGTGCACGACGCCCGAGGCGCTCTCGATCTGGGCGATGATGCCGACCCCGCCTTCTTCGAGTCCGCGCTCGCGCTCGTATTTCGCCAAAATCGCATCAGCGGTTCTCACGTCCGCAGCGCTCTCCGGCTTGGGCAGAAAGATGCCGTCCAGGCCTTCGACTGCGATGGCGTCGATGTCCTCATCCAGCATGCCTGATTCCACGTCGTTCACGCGGACGAGGATGGTGGAGGGGCCGCCGGGCGCGCTGCTCGTCTCGGCGATGCCGGCGCGCACGAGTTCGCGCGCCGCTTCCTTCATCTGCGGGGCGACGGAGTCCTCGAGATCGAACAGGGCGGCGTCCGCCTCGATGGTGGGGCCTTTGCCCACCATCTTCTCGCTCGAACCGGGGATGAAGAGCATGGAGCGCAAGGGGGTGTCGATGTCTGGTCTGGCCATGGGATTTTTAATACTCCTTGTAGTCGTGTGGCCGCTTGCCGGACGCAAGGGAACGCAGGTTCCGGCTGCGGGGTTTCAGTATTCAATACTCCAGAAGGGAAAAATCCATGTTCTCGAGCGCGGCGCGGACATCGGAGATGAACCTGCCGGCCGCCATGCCGTCGTTCACGCGGTGATCGAAGGTGATCGCCAGGATCATGACGGGTCGCACCGAGACAGCGCCGCCGGGAAGCGCGACCGGGCGCGGCGCGATGGCGCCCGTTCCGATGATGGCCACCTCGGGCGGGTTGATGATGGGATTTCCGCCCAGCGCGCCCGAAGCGCCGAAATTGGTGAGCGTGAGCGTCCCGCCCCGGACGTCTTCGGGTGTGAGCGCGCCCTCTCTGGCCCTTGCGGCCATGTCGTCGAGACGGACGGAAAGCTCCACCAGGTTCATGGCGTCCGCTGCTTTCAAGACGGGAACCACGAGGCCGCCGGGGGAGTCCACGGCAACGCCTAAGTTCAGGTAGCGCCTGACCGTGAGGGCGTCGTCTTCAAACGTGGCGCCGAAGCGCTCGTTGCCTTCGTTTCTGAGCGCGTGGACGAGCGCCATGATGAAAAATGGCGTGTAGGTGAGGTTTGCGCCGTGTTTCTCGCGAAACGCCTCCTTGTTCGCGTTTCGAAAGGCCGAAACGCCGCTCATGTCAACTTCCAGCCAACTGGTGACCTGGGGAATCTCGCGCACCGAGCGGGTGAGGTTTTCGGCGATCCGCTTCCTGACCCTGCTGAGGGGCTCTACGCGCTCATCCCGGTTCTCGCTGAGCGGCGCCCAGGACATCTCGATGCGCGGTGGCGCGCCGCCGCCCGCGATGAACGCCTCCACGTCGCGCGCGGTAACACGTCCGCCCGCTCCCGTGCCCTCGATTCCCGCAATTACGTCCAGGCCGACCCCGTGCGCGGCGGCGAGGCTCTGAACGCGCGGGGAAAGCCAGGCTTTCCCCTCTCCTGAAGGACGCGGCGCTTTTTCCACCCGCGCCGCCGGGATGACGGGTTTTTCCCTCGGTTGCAACGGCGCGACGGGGGCCGCCCAGTCGCTCGCGTCCGAATCCGGTTTTTCGGGCTCGGGCGTCTCGTCGGCGACCTCGGTTTCTGTCTCCATGGTCGCCAGCACCTCGCCCACGGTCACCGTTTCATCCGCCTGCGCGAGGATCTCCGTAATCATGCCGTCCGCAGGAGCCTCGACCTCGAACTCCACCTTGTCGCTCTCCGCCGAAAGCAGCACCTCGCCCTTCGCCACCGTGTCGCCCACCGCCTTCTTCCAGGCCACCACGGTGCTCTCGTGCACGCTGGTTCCCATGCGGGGCATTCTGATGCGCGCGGTGTACATGGGCTCCCTCAAGCGTGATGAAGAAAATCGAAAATTTGTTTTACTCGAAAACCGAAAAATGCGCCAGATGAGGCGGGGGCTAGAACGCGGCGAGATCGCGCAGTTCGTTCACGACCTTCTCGGTGCTGGGCAGGTAGGCGCGCTCGAGCGGGGGGCTGAGCGGCACGTGGGCTTCGGGCGCGCCGACCCGGCGCACGGGGGCGTCCAGATACTCAAAGACCTCCTCGCTCACGATGGCGGCCAGCTCTCCGCCCACGCCGCCTCGTTTTCTCGCTTCGTGCAGGAAGAGGATTTTCCCTGTTTTCCTGACACTTTCCAGGATCGCCTCTTTATCGAGCGGAACCAGGGTCCTGAGATCGATGACCTCCACCGACACACCATCATTTTCAAGCACTTCCGCCGCCTCCAGGGCTTCGAGCACCGTGGTGCCGAAGGTGATGAGCGATATGTCGTCCCCCTCGCGCAGGGTTCTCGCTTCGCCGAAGGGCACGGTGTAGTCCTGCTCGGGGATTTCGGGCCTCAAGACTTCGGGCAGTTCGTTCACCGGGTAGTTATAGAATTTTTTATATTCCATGAAGATGACGGGATTGGGGTCTCTTATCGCTCCCTTGAGCATCCCCTTGGCGTCATATGCGGTTGTGGGGGCGACGATCTTGAGGCCCGGCGTTCCGAAAAACCAGATTTCGGGGTTCTGGCTGTGAAACGGGCCGGCGCTGACGAGCGCGGCGGCCGGCAGGCGCAGGACGATGGGCACCGGCCCCATCTGCCGGTAGTGGTTCCCGGCCGCGTAATCCACGATCATCTTGTAGGATTCGGTGACGAAATCGGCGAACTGAAACTCCACTACGGGCCGCATACCGCAAAGCGCCGCACCTATGGCCGTACCCGTGAAGCCCGCCTCGCTCAGGGGAACGTCCACCACGCGGTCGCGCCCGAATTTATCCATGAACCCTTTTGTGATGTTGAAGGCCCCGCCGCCCAGACCGATGTCTTCTCCCAGGAGAAAGACTTCCTCGTCTCGCTCCATCTCTTCCCACATAGCGGCGCTCAGTGCTTCGCGGTAGGTGATCATTCGGCGAACACTCCTTCGGTCAGGTGCGCGGGGTCGGGCATCGGGCTTTTGAGCGCTTCATCGCGTGCGTCTTCCGCGTCCCTTCTCGCCTTATCGTGGGAGGCGGCGACTTCTTCGACCGACATGACCCCGAACTCGATGAGCGCCTCATCGAGGCGTTTGATAGGGTCGCGCTCGCTGGTCCACTTCTCGAAATGCTCCATGTCCACGTAGTCGGAGAATTTGTCGTACACCGAATGGCCCGCGGCGCGCATGGTGATGCTCTCGATCAAGGTGGGGCCGCCGCCCTCCCTTGCTCGCGCAAGCGCCTGGCTGCAGACGTGGTGAACGAGGGGCGCGTTCGTGCCGTCGATGAGAAAACCGGGAAGCCCGTAGCCAGGCGCCTTTAACACCAGGGCGTCGCAGGCGTACTGATCGCTCAGCAGCGTCTTGTAGGCGTACTGGTTGTTGTCGATGATGATGACGAGGGGGAGTTTTCTCACGGCGGCGAAGTTCACCGCCTCGTGGAAATCGCCCGCGCTCGTGCCGCCGTCGCCGATATAGTTGATGGTGGCCTCACCCTTGCCGCGCGCCTTGGCCGCCCACGCCACGCCCGTCGCGATGGGCACCATGGTGCCGATGTGGCTGATGAGCTGGGTGATGCGCTTGGGCCGATAGCCCATGTGGAAGTTCCCGTCGCGCCCGCCAGAGGGGCCGTCGGCGCGACCGAAGAAATGCGACATGATGCTCCTGGGCGGATGTCCCTTGGCGAGGTGCGCCCCGCAGTTCCGGTGCATGGGCACGAGCCATTCGTGATCTTCGAGACACATCGCGCTGGCGACGCTCGCCCCCTCGTTTCCCCTGCCGAAAAAGGCGGTGCCGGGGATGTGGCCTGAGCGGAATGCGGAATCGAGCGTTTCCTCGACCGCACGCGCGAGGGAGACGAGGTAGTGCATGCGCTCGGCGGTTTCCCGGTCGGGGAGAATCTCTTGTTTGGTGAAGCTCACCCAGCGTGCTTCCAGGCCGTCCACGACGAGGTAGCGATCGGCGAGATCGGTATAAAAATCGAGGCTGGCCAACTCCTCGCGGGTGGCGAGGGGGTGTTTCGCGTCCATGCGGCTCTCCTTGCGCGTGACCGGAGAAAACGACAGACGTCGTGATGCGTCTTCGGGGTCGTCTCCTGTTCTTTAAGCGATTAAACCATATTTTGCCGGGAAATGGATACAGCCTTTGAAACGCGCGCGCTTTGTCGTTTGAGTCGGCGTCCCGGGAACAAGATGGATATGGATGCGCCTTTCCGCCGGGGTTTCCCGTGCAAAGGAGGCGCAGGAAAGGCGTTGCTGATTGTAAGGGGCGGTCTACGGCTGCCGGCAAGAAAATCTTGCAGGTGGATTGAGCGCAGTTGACGAGATGATGTTTCTTTCAGGGTTGATTTATGCGACCGAAGTAGATTTGCAGGTTTTCTCTTGTTCCTGATAGTTGTGATATTTACGAGCAGCGTCCACAACTTTGACGGCGGCTTCGTAATGTTTTGGATCGTTCTCTTTTTTGGCTATTTCCAGAAGGGCCAGCCTGTCTTCTTCTTCTGAAAGTCTTTTGATTGTCGTGTCTCTCAAGGATTTTGTAATTTTCATGTCCTTAATCTTTCCAATAGTTCAATCGCTTTGAGATTCCTGTCCGTTCTTTGCAAGTCCCCAATCCATGCCTGGAATTCATTTGTTTCCTGGAGTTCTTCCAACGCCCCGTAAGGATTGAACGCTTCATTCGACATATCTTATTTGAATTGTATGGATTCTAGCGATGGAGGCAGCTTTGACATGTATATATTTCTACATATACATGTATTCCCATTGTTTTTGTCAACTTTGCTTAATCGGATACAAATTTAGAAGTGAGGGAAAGATGAGTCTTCTGGTGGTCGGTTCCATGGCGATTGATTCGGTGAAGACGCCCTTCGGCGAGCGTGAAGAGGCGGTGGGCGGTTCGGCCACCTATTTCTCGGTGGCGGCGAGTTATTTCACGGACGTGCGGCTCGTGGCCGTGGTGGGGGCGGATTTTCCCGATGACACGCTCGCGTTCCTGGAAGAGCGGAAAATCGACATTTCGGGCATCGAGCGAAGCGACGGGGAGACCTTCCGCTGGCGCGGGGAGTACGGGTTCGACCTGAACACCGCCCACACGCTCGACACGCAGTTGAACGTATTCGAGCGTTTCTCGCCGAAGCTGCCGGATAATTTCAAAGGCACCGAGTTCGTGTTTCTGGCGAACATCGACCCGGCGCTTCAGGCCGCCGTGCTGGGGCAGGCGAACTCGCCCCGGCTCGTGGCGTGCGACACCATGAACTTCTGGATCGAGGGCAAGCGCGATGAGTTGCTCAACACGCTCTCGATGGTCGATATGGTGGTCATCAACGACGCGGAGGCGCGCGCCCTCTCGGAGGAGGCGAACATCGCGCGCGCGGCGCGCAGAATCCGGGAGATCGGCCCCCAGACCCTGGTGGTGAAACAGGGTGAGTACGGCGCGCTGCTCTTTCACGAGGACGGCGTGTTCTCCGCTCCCGGGCTGCCGATCGAGGACGTCTGCGACCCTACGGGGGCGGGCGACAGCTTCGCGGGCGGCTTCATGGGTCATCTCGCCGCCACGGGCGACCTGAGCGAGGCGGGGATGCGCCGGGCGGTCGTCTTCGGCAGCGTCATGGCGTCGTTCAACGTGGAATCGTTCAGCTACGACCGGATGCGCGCCCTCTCGGCAGAAGAAATAGACGCGCGTTTCCGGTCGTTCAGCGAACTGGCCCACTTCGAGCGCCTCTGAGGACATGCGGTGTCGCTCAGGATCATCGGCGGGGCGGCAAGGAGCCGGAGGATCCCCTCGCCCGAAGAAACGGGCGTTCGGCCCACGGGGGAGCGGGTGCGGGAGGCGCTGTTCAACATCTGGGGAGGCGCGGTGGAAGGCGCGCGCGTGCTCGATCTGTGCGCGGGTTCGGGCGTGATATCACTGGAGGCGCTCAGCCGGGGCGCGGCCGGCGTCGTGGCGGTGGAGAAAAACCCACGCCTTTGCGAGGCGATGCGGCGAAACGCCGAGGCCCTTGGCCTGACCGATGGCTTCGAGGTGCGCTGCGCGGACGTAATCACCGGGATCGGGCGAATCCGGGTGGATTCTTCTCGCAGGTTCGATCTGGCCTTCGCCGATCCGCCCTGGCGCGAAGGGGGGTTGCGGCAGGAGCTTCTCGATGCCGTCTTTGCGCCCGAGCCGATATGCGCAAGCCTTGTGATAGAGGCCCCCCGTGGCGTCGCGGCGAGGAGTGAGGTAAGTGGGGCGAGGCTCGTGCGCGAGAGGCGATACGGCGATACCTGTCTGCTCTTCTATGAGGTGGATGCAGTGGGTGAGAGCGTCAAAGATGATGAGTTAAAATGAAAATTCTTGAGCCTCGATGAGGGGTGGATTCAGGAATTCGTCCATGAAACTTGTGCAAAAACAATGCTTAAAACGAAAGCACAAGGGCTGAAGGGGCGAAAATTTAGTGTATGTTATTGATATTGCATGAGTTAAAAGGTTTGCTCAAAAAAGTGTCAATATGGTTTAAGTGACGGAAAATAGGGGATTTAGAGGCCCATTTAACATACTTATCCACAAGTTATTCACGGATTCTGTGGGCAATAATTACGAAAACTTTATACTCAGGGGAAAGTCTATTGCCACAACTATTTGATTTAAGCGGAAAGAGGGTTTTGGTCACAGGAGGCGGCACTGGCCTCGGGCGCGCGATGGGCCATGCGCTGGCCGAAGCGGGCGCCGACGTCGCCCTGGCGGCGAGGCGAAAAGAGAAGCTCGAGGAGGCGGCGGAGGAGATTCGCGCCCTGGGCCGCACGGCCCGCGTCGTCGCCTGCGATCTGACGGATCCCGACTCGGTCCAGGAGGCGGCGCGCGAGGCCGAAGACGCGCTGGGGTCCATCGACGTTCTGGTGAACAACAGCGGCGTGAGCGGGGAGGGATGGGCCACCGACCTGCCGATTGAGCGCTGGAACCAGGTGCTGGAGACGAACCTGCGGGGCGCGTTCCTGATGTGCCAGGCCGTGGCGCCGGGCATGATAGAGCGCGGCGGCGGGGCTATCGTAAACGTGGCATCGGTCGCGGGCTTCATCGGCGTGAAGATGCTCTCCGCCTACTCGGCGAGCAAGGGCGGCCTGATCCAGCTCACCAAGACGCTCGCGCTCGAATGGGCGAAGACGGGCGTGCGCGTGAATGCGCTTGCGCCGGGGTATTTCCTCACCGACATCAACAGCAAGTTCTTCGCATCCGATGCGGGCGAGAGAATGGTCAAGGCCCACATCCCGATGGGAAGGGTCGGCAAGCCTGAGGAGCTCAAGGGCGCGATCCTCTTTCTGGCGAGCGACGCTTCGAGCTTCATGACGGGTTCGGCTTTGGTTATCGACGGCGGGCAGTACGCGCAGTAGGGGTGCGGTTTCATGCGCGCCCGGGCCGGAGGCTACGGTGCGTTCGTCCCGGAAATCGAAAAAAACGAAAGAAGGGACTTGACCTCGGCGCGTGCTTGACCCATAAGATCGGTGTTGCTTTTGTGAGGACTTGCGTTATCTCCGCCCGTTGAGCCGCGCATCCTCGCGTTCGATTGAGTGATATGGGGTATCGATTCGATGAGGCATCAGGATCGCAGGAGGTCCTGGGGCGTGTTCAAGACGCCCCGCCATCCACTGGCTTCTTAGGAAACCAGCGCGTTCACCCGTCTTGCGCGCAAGCGCCCATCCACTCTCTATTACCCGGCGTTCCGCCCAAGGCGCACATTCACGAAAACATGAAAATTCCTAAGGAGCCTTGAACCCATGGCGAGACAAGCCACGGCAGCACGAAAGAAACCATCCAGAGGCAGATCCTCGAACAGAATCCGTATTTTCGACACCACGCTCAGGGACGGGGAGCAGTCGCCCGGCTGCAGCATGGATCATTTTCAAAAGGTGCAGATGGCGCTTCAGCTCGAAAAACTGGGCGTGGACATCATCGAAGCCGGTTTTCCCATCGCGTCGAACGACGAGTTCGAATCGGTGCGCGACGTCGCCAAGGCGATTACGAAGACAAGCGTCGCCGGTCTCTCGCGCTCCGCGCGCGAGGACATCGATCGCTGCTGGGAGGCGGTGCGCCACGCGAAAAAACCCAGGATCCACACCTTCATCGCCACTTCGGACATTCACCTCAAGCACAAGCTCAAGATGACGCGCGCGGCGCTTCTGAAGGAGATCGCCGCCTCGGTGCGCCACGCGCGAAAACTCTGCAAGGACGTGGAGTGGAGCGCTGAGGACGCCACGCGCTCGGACTGGGACTTCCTGGCCGAGACGGTCAAGATAGCCATCGAGGAGGGGGCGACGACCATCAACCTGCCCGACACGGTGGGCTACATCATCCCGAGCGAGTTCAAGCGCTTCTGGGAGCACATCTTCGAAAAGGTGCCGAGCTATGACGAAGTGGTCTTCAGCGCGCACTGCCACGACGACCTGGGCCTCGCCGTGGCGAACAGCATCGTGGCGATTGAATCCGGCGTGCGGCAGGTGGAGTGCACCATCAACGGCATCGGCGAGCGGGCGGGCAACGCCTCGCTCGAGGAGTTCGTGATGGCCATCGCCACGCGGCGCGATGAGCTCGACTATAAATCGGGGATCAAGACGCGCGAGATCTACCCCACGAGCAGGCTCCTGACCTCCATGACGGGCGTTCCCGTGCAGCCCAACAAGGCGGTGGTGGGCAAGAACGCCTTCGCGCACGAGGCGGGCATCCACCAGCACGGGGTGATATCGAAGGCCATAACGTATGAGATCATGACGCCCAAATCGGTGGGCCGGCCCTCGAACACGCTCGTGCTCGGCAAGCACTCGGGGCGCGCGGGTCTCAGGAAGCGTTATGATCAGCTCGGCTTCAAGATGTCGCGCGAGGACATTACGGCCATCTACCCGCGCTTCATCGACCTGGCGGACAAGAAGAAAGAGGTTTACGACGAGGACCTGATTGCGCTCTTGCAGCAAAACCGCGCCGAGGGGGGCGAGAACTACTACAACCTCGAATTCCTGCAGGTCACGTCCTCCACCGGCACGCAGCCGGCCTCCACGGCGACGGTGAAGATCAGGCAGGGCGAGGAGGAGTTCTCCGAGGTGAGCCAGGGCAACGGCCCCGTGGATGCGGCCATCAACGCCATCTGCCGTGTCGTGGGCATCGAATGCCGTCTCGCGGATTTTTCGGTGAACGCCGTCACCCGTGGGCGCGACGCGCTCGCCGAGGTGAACATGATGGTGGAGTTCGAGGGCGATCTGCAGATAGCGGGCCACGCCACGAGCCCCGACACCGTTGAGGCGGGCGCCAAAGCCTTCGTGAACGCAGTGAACAAGTTCAAGCTCAGCGAAGACATGCGTAAACCCGCAGTCAAGGGGCGCAAGGCGAAAGAACCCGCCGAGCGCCCGCGCGGCATCTGACGTAAAATCAGGGGCGGCCCTTCCGGGGGTCGCCCCTTTTTTTCGCGAACAAGCAGCAAGTTTAATTCGGGGCAATACGAACCGGGCGAACACGCAGGTTCGCCCCTACTGAAGCATACACTCCCTCGTTCACCCGCACGCAAGGAGATTCCTCCATGACATATCCGGCCACCAGGGAACTGGCGAAGCGAATCGCGGCGGCTCAGGCCTCAGACGTCGGCGGGGCGGCCCGCGCAGGGGCGCGAAACGCCGTTCTCGACACCTTGGGCGTGATTCTGGCTGGCCGGGACGATGATTGCGCGCGTCTGGCGCACCGGCTGGCTGTCTCGGAAGGCGGCGCTCCGGTCGCTCGCCTGATCGGGACGGAGGAGCGCACGAGCGCCTCCTGGGCCGCCTTCGTGAACGGCACGGCGGGCCATGCGCTCGATTACGACGACGTGGATTTCGTGATGCTGGGCCACCCGAGCGTCACCCTCGTGCCGGCGCTCATCGCGCTGGCGGAAGAGCGGGGCATTGGCGGCGCGAGAGTTCTCGAGGCCTACACGGTCGGATTCGAACTTTTGCACGCCCTGGGCCGCGCGGTGAACCCCGGACACTACCGCCGGGGCTTTCACGCCACGGCCACGCTCGGCTCGGTCGGCGTGGCGGGGGCCTGCGCGTATCTGCTGGGGCTGGACGAGGAGCAGACGCGAAACGCATTGAGCCTGGGGGCGAGCGGATCGGCGGGGCTGGTGTCGAACTTCGGCACGATGACCAAGCCATTCCACGCGGGCCAGTCTGCACGGGCGGGCCTCGTGGCGGCGAAACTGGCCGAGGGCGGCTTCACGGCGGCGGAGGATACGCTGGAGACGGGCTTCACGTCGGCCATGGCGGCGGCGGAAATCGGACCCACCGCGCATGAGTTCGCGGACTGGGAGAGCGCTGTCGCCCCCTGGGGGCGGCCCTGGGACATCGAAGAGGGCGTCTGCGTGAAGCTCCACCCCTGCTGCGCCATGACGCATCCGGGCATCGACGCCATGCTCGACCTGGTGAAGAGCGAGGACATCGTGGTCGCCGACGTGGCGGCCCTGGGCGCGCGCGCATCCACCATGACGCTCAAAGTGCTGCGCTACAAGGAGGCGACCACGGGCCTGGAGGGAAAATTCTCCATGCCGTTCTGCATCGCCTCGGCCCTCGTGGACCGCAAGGTCGGCATTCGCCAGTTCGAGGAAGACAGCGTGCAGCGGCCCGAAATCGCCGCGCTCCAGAAGCGCGTGGCGTTCGAGCTCGATGAGGACATGGCGCGTGAGGACCCCGAAACCGAGGCGGCCGGGGTCTGGGTGAAACTGAAAGACGGCCGCGAACTGACCCGCTTTTTCCCCCGCGCGCGCGGACACGTCGAAAACCCGATCACCGAACTCGAACTCCGGGAAAAGTTCCTGGAATGCGCCGCCGGCCTCACCGAAGAGAAGGCCCAGGCCGCCTGGGACGCCTGGCGGCGGCTGGATGAGGTGGAGGACCTCGCCTCATTCACTTCCATGCTGGCGGAGCCGGTGCGGGAACCGAGTCCTGTCTGATATTACAAGAAATGAGGGGGCAAACCCCTCCCCGGAGTCGTCGCGGCCAGTACATGCAACCGGGATTTTCCTTGACGAAGAGTAGGAACAGGTCGCGACCCGTCCCTACGGGCGCGTTTTCTCCTCTCGTAAGAGTCTTCATCCTCGTCCGGGTCGAATCCATTGCCGCCGCCTGGCGCGAGTAATAAAATATCTGAGTTAGAAATGAACGTGAACGAGGGAGGTCGATCATGAACCGAAGGGATTTTCTGCTGGCGTTGGCGGCGACGGCGCTGACCCCCGCGACCGGATGGGCGGCGTCCTCGGGTTTCCGCCTCAGGGCCGAGCCCATCACCGTCCGCCTCCTGCCGGACGGGCAAGGCGAGACGCGCATGCTCGGATTCAACGGCTCATCTCCCGGTCCCGAGATACGCGCCCGACAAGGGGGCCGGGTCACCGTCTCGTTCGAGAACGGGATCGACGGCGCCTCCGCCGTTCACTGGCACGGCATCCACATCGACAACGCGATGGACGGCGTTCCCGGCCTCACCCAGGCGGCGGTAAAGCCGGGCGGCGCGTTCGACTACGTTTTCGACGTGCCTCACCCCGGCACCTACTGGTACCACTCGCACGAGCGTTCCTGGGAGCAGGTGGCGAAGGGACTCTACGGCCCCCTGATCGTCGAGGAGCGCGACCCCCCGCGCGTCGACCACGATATCACGGTGGTACTCGACGACTGGCGCCTGACGCGCAGCGGCGGGTTGGAGCCGAATTTCGGCAACCGCCACGACTTCTCCCATGAGGGGCGGCTCGGCAACTTCGCCCGGGCGCTCCTCTCCCGGGAGGCGGTGCGGCGCGGGGACCGGGTTCGCCTGCGGCTGATCAACACGGCGACGGCGCGGATTTTCCGGGTGCGGATCGGCGGCGGCGACGGCATGATCGTGGCGCATGACGGCATGCCGCTGGCGAAGCCTGCGCCACTGGGCGAGCTGGCGCTGGCGCCCGCCCAGCGGACCGACGTCATCCTCGACGTCGCCGCGCCGGTCACCTTCGCCATGGCGACGCGGGGCGGAGCTTATGAACTCGGAAAGATAGCCGCGCAAGGCGTCAACCCCGCGCCCGTCGACGCCCCTATCGCGCCCCTGCCGCCGGTCGATGTCCCGCCGCCGGACCGCAGAAACGCGCGGCGGCTCACGCTCGCCATGCAGGGCGGCGCGATGAGCGGGATGGGCATGATGGGCATGATGCGCGGCGGGGATTTCTGGGCCTTGAACGGCCACTCCGGCATGCCAAAGACGCCCTGGCGGCGCTTCGCCCGCGGGGAGACGGCCCTGATCACAATGAAGAACGACACCGCCTTCCCGCACGGCATCCACATCCACGGCCATCACTTCCACGAGGTCGGCGGGGACGGCGCGCCCGGCCATTACCGCGACACCACCCTGGTCGACCCGCGCCGGAGCCGGGACGTTCTCTGCGTGTTCGACAACCCCGGCAAATGGCTGATCCACTGCCACACCCTGGCCCACCAGGCGTCGGGCATGAAGACATGGGTCGAGGTCGTCTGACGCGCGAATCGCGTTTGCCGCGCAAGCGCGTCATCCCGCCATGCCGCCGGAATGACGGTGATTTTGCCGCATTGATCGGGATTAACACCAGATTGTCGACACAGACGAAGAGCGGGCGACCACGGGGGGTCGCCCCTACATAAACATCAATAAATTGTGATGAAGACGTAGGGGCGCCGGACTTCCCTGGAGAGGAGTTCGGCTGGGCCCGCCCGAATCGGGAACCGCAAACATACTTTTTCTGTGGATTGCCTCGTCCGTGTGGTTGACCCCCATCAGGACTGGCGTGGGAGCCGGACAGGTCGCGACCTGTCCCTACAACTACATTTTTCCCTTATTCGTTAGATTTGCTTTTGCTCGTCATTCCGGCGAATGCCGGAATCCAGAACTGATGAGAGAATTCGAAGTCGGGAAAATCTGGTCACTCACACCTGATGGTCACGTTCTTACTTTTCTTGCACTCCAGTCTGCACTGGTCAACCTAGCGGTTGCCACCAACATGCGCCGGAATGACGGTGATTTTGTCGCAACTGTCGGGGTTGACCCCGCATTCTTGACACCATACCCGCTTGATACCTAGCATGGGGGATACGGAATTATCTCTCATGCCTGCGGGACGCCCGTCGTGCTCCCCCTAAACGGACAAACTGATATGAAATCTTCTGAACTATTCGATGTCAGCGGACGCTCCGCGCTCATCACAGGCGCATCGGGCGCACTCGGCGCCGTCGCCGCGCGGACGCTGGCCGGGGCCGGCTGCCGCCTTACGCTGACCGCAGGCACCGCGGACGCGCTCGAGGCCGTCGCGGGCGAGTGCCGCGAACTCGGGGCCGAGGTTGCCACGGTGAACGCGCGCCCGGAATCAGAAGCCGCGGCCGACGCCATGGTGGAAAAAGCCGTCGAGACCCATGGCCGCCTCGACATCCTGGTGGTGGCGTCGGGCATCAACAGGGTGGGGATGATCGAGGAGATGGCGCCCGATGCGTTCGCAGACGTGATGGACGCGAACGTCACGCAGTCCTGGCTATTGGCGCGCGCCGCAACGCGGCAGATGAAGGCGCAGGGAGACGGGGGCAAGATTGTCCTGGTCTCCTCGACGCGCGGGATTCTCGGCCACCCCGCAGGGTATACCGCCTATTGCGCATCCAAGGCGGCAGTGGACGGCATCACGAAGGCGCTGGCCTGTGAATTGGGACCGACGGGCATCACCGTGAACGCGGTCGGGCCGACAGTCTTCCGCTCGGTGCTTACGGACTGGATGTTCACCGACGCGCCAAAGGCGGTGAAGACGCGCGAGAACATCGTGAGCCGGATCCCGAAGGGCAGGCTGGGCGAGCCCGAGGACCTGGCCGGGCCGCTCCTGTTCCTCGCATCGCGGGCGTCGGACTTCTACACCGGCCACATTCTCTACGCCGACGGCGGCTACACCGCGGGGTAGGGCTATCCAGTCGACGGCAGGGATGGCGGCGGCGTTTCATTTCGAGTACAAATTCCTGCGTAATCTTTTCTTGGTTCATTTGAGGCGGGTGTTATGACTGCGTATCTGCGCGCGGCGGCGAACGTTCTCGTGCATGTTCCCGATCTGGTTCGCTACGGCTCGAAGCCCTGGCGTGAGTCTGTAAGGAAGGAGCAGGCGCCGGGCGACTCGTTCAACGACCTGCGTTCTTTTGACGAGGTAGTCGGCTACCCGCCGAATCAGGCCTTCATCGGCAACCTTCCGCCCGAAAAGCTGAATGAAACTCCAACTCCGTGGCACGAGAATTCCCTCGCAGGCGCTTCGCCTGAGAGTCAATTCGGGGAAATCCTCCCCCAGGATGCTTTCTACGCCCTATTGGAAGCGGCGGATCAGTTCGGGTTGATCATGCTCGATGAGGAGCGCCGTCTTCCGGGCGTCATGGGTTCGGAATCCGCCGCCGCGCTTCTCGAAAAAGAAAATCCTCCGAAGGATTACAAACAAGAAGAGATTTCAGTGCGTATCGAGCGGGGAGAGGCCCTGCCGCTTTTTCAGGACGGGGACATGATCGGGTGCGTACGCCGCGATCATGACGCAGACGAGTCCCTGGACGCCCGAATCTTGCTGGAAAACCTCTCGGCAAAGGCCAGCGGCGCATACGCCCTCAGGCGGCTGCTCGTGGGGGAGGGCATCGCGCCTGATGCGATAGAGTACGTGATCAGCTGCTCGGAAGAGGCGGTGGGAGATCGCTACAATCGCGGCGGGGGCAATCTCGCAAAGGCGATCGCCGAGATGGCGGGTTGCGCCAATGCGGCAGGCGTGGACGTGAAGTCTTTCTGCGCGGCTCCGGTGTACGCGCTCGTGCACGCGGCGGCGCTGATTCAGGCGGGCGTCGTTGAGAACGCGGTCGTCGTCGGTGGCGGTTCGATGGCGAAGCTCGGGATGAAGGCGTATTTCCATCTGGAAAAGGGGATACCCGTACTGGAAGACGTTCTGGGCGGCGTGGCGTTCTTTCTCACGAAAAATTCGGACGACGGCCCACGGGTGAATCTTAAGATCGCCGGACGCCACGCGGCGGGAAAACCCTCCACGCCGCAAGGGCTGGCCGAGGCGCTCGTGCGCGACCCGCTGGCCCGCGCCGGCCGCAAGATAAGCAGCGTCGATAAGTACGCCGTGGAACTGCACAATCCGGAAATCATGCTGCCCGCGGGGGCGGGAGACGTGGCGGCTGCGAACTACAGAATGCTGGCCGCCCTGGCGGTGATGGGCGGGGAAATCGTTCGCGAGGAGATTCCGGCATTCATCGAGGCGCACGGGATGCCCGGATTCGCGCCCACGCAGGGGCACATTCCCGCAGGAGTTCCCTTTCTCGGACACGCCCTCGAGAGGATGCGGGCGGGAAGCCTTGCGAGTACAATGATCCTCGCCAAAGGGAGTCTGTTTTTAGGCCGGATGTCCCAGCAGGCCGACGGGGCTTCGGTGCTGATAGAAGCGTGATTCGTTCGTTTTATAGCAAGTGGAGGACTTTCATGTTCCAAGGCAAAAAGGTGATCGCGCTGGGCGAGCGCGACGGCGTTCCCGGTCCGCTGATCGCCGAGTGTATTGAGGCGGCGGGTGCGGAGGTTGTTTTCCAGAAGACGGAGTGCTTCGTCTGAACCTCCGCGGGCGCCATGGACCTGGAGAACCAGGCCGCCATCAAATCGATTGCCGATGAAGTCGGGTCGGAGAACCTGATGGTGGTGTTGGGAATGCCCGGTGAAGGCCTTCGGCTCGCCGTCGAAACGCTGACCACCGGGGACCCAAGCTGGGCCGGGCCCCTGGCGGGAGTCTCGTTGGGACTCCCCGTTTTTCATATTTTAGAAGAGAAGGTGCGCGCCCAGGTTCCAGAGAATCTGTATGCCGATAAGCTTCTCATGATGGAAATGGTGCTCGATCTGGAGCAGATAGAACGCGACCTGGCTTCGATGCGCGCGGCCGGGTAGGGGAGGCGACGATGTCCATGCGACTGGAGATGGGGTTATTTCCCGTATCGAAAATCATCATTGGTGCGCGCTTCGAGTACAAAGAAGCTACGCTCACCGTGGATGCCGATGAGTTGCGCGAGCTTGCGCTCGAAGACGGCGGCCTCAAGGACGTGCGCTTTGACGCCGCGGCGCCGGGCGATTCGGTGCGGATCACCAACGTGCTCGATGCAGTGGAGCCTCTCTACAAGGTGAGCGGGCGCTCATGCGCATTTCCGGGATTTCTCGGCCCGGCGAAAACGGCCGGCCAGGGCCGCACCCACAAACTCGCCGGGATGTGCGTGATCAGCACCACCCATTTCCTCGGGCCCATGACGGGCATCATGAGCTTTCGCGAGGGCATCATCGACATGTCCGGTCCCGGTGCGATGCACTGCACGAATTCCGAGACCGCGAACCTCGTCGCCTGCTACGAGCCGCTGGATGGCGCCTCGAACGAAGCGCATGACGACGCCGTGCGCCTGGCGACGCTGAAAGTAGCCTCCCGGCTGTCCGCGCACACGGCGGAACTGGAACCCGTGAGCATCGAGACGTTCGAGATTGGAGATGTGGACCCCGAATTGCCCCGTGTGGTTTACGTCGATCAGGTGATGCACCAGGCGTCCATGGTCCAGACCTTCATGTACGGCAAGAATCTGGGCGATTCGCTTCCGACACTCATTCACCCGAACGAGATGCTCGACGGCGCGGTGGTGGGGGCGAACTACAAGACGCAGCAGAAGGCGCCGACCTACCTGCACTGCAACAAGCCGCTCATCTACGAGCTCTACCGCCGCCACGGTGTGGACCTCAACTTCGCCGGCATGGTCATCACGCGGGGCCACCACGACAACCAGGCGCTCAAGGAGCGCTCGGCGCAATACGTGGCCAAGCTGGCCACGCTACTCAAGGCCGACGGCGCGGTGCTCGCCTTCGAGGGCGGCGGCAACTCCACGGTGGACTACTGGCTCACTGTCCAGGCGCTCGAACAGATGGGCGTGAGCGCCGTACCGATCATCTACGAGGTGGGCCGGCCGGGGTCGGGCGAGTTCCCGCTCGTCTTTCACGTGCCCGAGGCCGACGCCATCGTATCCAAGGGGATGCAGGGGGAGCGCATCGCCGCCCCGGCGGTGGAGCGGGTGATCGGCTCGGAAGTCGTCGAGTTCTACAACGGAAAGAGACACAACGTCCGCGAGGCCTTCACCCTGGCCGACAGCGACTACTACGCCAGCGAGTGGGCGAAGGACATCAACAACATGGTGGGCAAGGATTATTGAGGGCGGGGGCATAGACCAAGGTGTTCGCCCAAACGGATGCTCTCCATGTACACTAAGATATTGAATTGAATGAATTCATACAGGAGGCCAGGCCATGAGCGGTAAACTTCGGGTCGTTCACTACTTAAACCAGTTCTTTGCGGGCGTCGGGGGCGAGGAGAAAAGCGACTACCCCGTATCCGCCCAGACAGGCCCGGTCGGCCCCGGCGTGTTGCTCGATAAGATACTGGGCGCAGACGCCGAAGTCGTCGCCACGGTCTTCGCGGGGGACGGCCTTTTCGCCGAAAATGCGGAGGCCTGCGCCGCAGAGGCGCTGGCGCGGATTATGGACACTAAGCATCTGACATACCGTGAGTTAGTAGCTTGAACATCTATTTTAACGAAGGCAGGTTTTCTATTTCACAATCATCCAATAAAATATAATGCCTTTTTATTTTATTTATTTTCCCTGCAAAATTAACCCTGTCTCCCTTCCTTAGTATTCTAATTCTAGGAATCCATTTTTCTTTAATAATGCACGATATTTTTGGTTCATCTTTTGATGGAAGAGCAATATATATCATTAATTTGCCAGATATAGTTAGAGTTTTTATATTATTAACTTTTCCGCTCAAACGCATCCAGGTTCCAATGTGTGGCTTGGTGATGTGTTCGGCTTGAATATCCGTGTATTCTTCTTTGATTAGAGCAGATAATTCTGCTGGTGTTCGTGGGGTAAATATGCGTTGGGTGGGTGTTCTTGGCTTTTCCCGTGTAGATTTCATCACATTTGTTTGTGCTGGATCATGAGTCTTATTGTTATCCACATTTGTTGACGAGATAATAGCCCCCACGACGAATACCAGAGCAACAACAAGGAGCACAGGATATTTATAATAGTCTCTGTACCAAACCAACCCAGCTGAAGCAAACAATAGAATAGCTAAGATGAGCCATCTGTAATCACCTAATGGGAAGAATGGCTCCATATAGTAACTCATAGCGAGCCATCCCAAGCCAACAATAGAAGCAACGATAATAGAGCCCATAATGGGGTAACACTACATATTGCGCCTATCTTAGTCCAGTATATAATCACCATCTAATTATTACGGCATTAGCAAAAGCCGGTAGAGGGGAAACCTGATGGGCGATTTCTCCGTGAGGGCTGTTTGGGACGACGAGAATCGTATTTTCGTGCCCGAGAACAATATCAAAGGTTTGCATATCGAGGCTGAAACCATAGGAGAATTTGAAGAAGTGATGAATGATATTGCCGGAGATTTGCTTGCTTCAAATCACCTGGAGTGGGAGATCATGGAATGAACGAAGCAACTGAAAATATACGAAGGCAGACCTTTCAATCCTCCACCTAAACACATCCCTGACACGCCTTAGAACGTGGCTCGCTACATCAGAAAAGATTCGCTGAAAAAGCAGTGGAGCTAACATAAAAAATGGAAATTATAAACTTAACTATGACTAATCAGAATCAAAACCAAAATAATTTTGGAAAACACGACGAACCTTGTTCACCCAACGAACAAAATCATACTTGTCAACAATACATAAACGGCGATCATTTTCCCCATATGCCACGGATTCCAAAACGACGATATTTGAGTGAGTTTCCCAAAGACGAACATCTAGCTCTGGAAGATTGGTTATATAAGTACCTGAAAGTTCGCCCGAGATTAGTTCCTTGAAAAGTGATTTAACTATCTTACCTTACGCCGCTAAACGCAGCGGTAAGGTCCGAACGCTCGACCGTGCCACCAACATAGCCGTGATTCCCGCCGTAAAACGACCCCGATACCACACCAGCATCACCGCCAGTCGAATACAGGTAATTGCTCCCAACACGGATATCGTAATCAAGTGTGCCGTCGCCCCACATCGTTCCCCCTTCAAGCGTTGGCACGGCCAGCACAGAAAAAGAGCGCAGGTTTGCAAACTTGGCGGTTCCGTACATGGTGGCAAGGTTCACGCCGACTGCAGCATCCCCCGCCACTGTCTGCAGTTCCGGGGTCAATCCGAGCAACTGCCCGCGCCAAGTTACTATTCCGGACAACCCGCTCTCCGCAAGCGGCGTTGATGGTTCAGGTCCGGCGGTAAACGGAACGCTGACATCGTTCGCATGGCGCACGCCGAAGGAAACAGGGCCAAGAACGTCCGTGATATCGGTACTTTCATCATCCCATGTGCCGAGCATCGTTGGTGACAGATCCTCGGGAGGCGTAAACGCCTCCAGCAGCAGATAGAGCACTTGCAAGGCAGCTGCGTCGATGTCGGGCAGGGAGCCGTCGAGGCGGAACCATGCGTTGAACATGCTTGAATCCGGGTAGGTGTCGCCGGGCACGTGCGCCTCCAGGCCGAGCGTGTGCAGGAGTTCGTGCACGGCGACGGACACGGCCTGCCAGTCCGGCCGATTGCGGAACTCTTCGGAGTTCAGCCCGACTTGGGCGGCGGTGAGGCTTTGCGCGGTGCCGTCCAATTTGGCAAACCCCGGTGCCCCGTCGGTGTTCTGCAGGCCTTCCGTAAACTCGATTAACAGTTCGCCGTCCGGCGCGGCTCGGAAGAACGTACCGGGTTCACGGGCATAGTCGACAGGAAAGTCCGGGCCAAGCCGTAGATGATGGTCGTAGGGCAACGCGCGGTTGATCAGGGCGACGGCGTAATGAGCGTTTGCGGTCTCACGATCGGACATGCCAGCCCGCATCCGCACGGTCGGCGGGGACGCGAAGCGCCGGAGACCTGGCGGCACTTGGTACATGCCATCAAATCCTTCAAACGGCTCGCCGCTCCCGTGAATGTAGAGGTAGTCATAGACACGAGCTGCACTGGGAAGGTTAGAGCTTCCCAGCATGGCTGGAGGAGGCTGCTGGGGGTTTTTCCCGCTTCCCCCTCCACCGCAACCAAAAAGAAGAATTGCTGTCAGTGAGATCGATAGAACTTTGTTGAACATATTCACATTCTCCCGAACAACATGATTCCCAACCTTCCGTTAAGGTCGGGTCATGCCATTACCATAGAGATGCTTGGGGTCATCTCGCCTATTTACCTTTTGTTCAGGGAGCTACCCTAAACCGGGTACAAAGGCTGTTATATTTAGCAAGTGACCTAACTTGGTAGAAAATTATGGTAATGGATTGAATCGATGGTATTGAGTTCGAGTTCTAAAGTCAAGATGAAATCGAATAGGCAGATTTGGGTTTTCATTTCTTTTTCCTTTCAGGAACATCAAGAATCTTTCTCCCCTGACAAGGGGGGACAGGGGGTTGCTTTTCCAGTCGAGAGGGCCGTCCCCTCTGCCCCCTAAAAAGGGGTCTTTTTCAACAACCCCGGGTAAGACGGGTTGGGTAAAATCGTATATAATTCCTGGATAGATTGCTTTGAATGAACAGTTATCAGGAGGCTAGGCCATGAGCGGTAAACTTCGGGTCGTTCACTACTTGAACCAGTTCTTCGCAGGTCTAGGCGGCGAGGAGAAAAGCGATCACCCCGTATCCAGCCAGCCCGGCCCGGTCGGCCCCGGCGTGTTGCTCGATAGAATCCTGGGCGCAGACGCCGAAGTCGTCGCCACGGTTTTCGCGGGGGATGGTCTTTTCGCCGAAAACGCGGAGGCCTGCGCCGCAGAAGCGCTCGCGCTTATCAATGAATATTCCCCCGATCTCGTTCTCGCAGGCCCCGCATTCAACGCCGGGCGCTTCGGACTCGCCTGCGCCGCCGTCTGCCGCGCAGCGCATGAGGCGGGCGTTCCCGTCGTCACCGCCATGCACCCCGAGAATCCGGGCTTTCCCGCTGCGGGCGCGAGCGTTCACACCGTCCCCGCCGCAGATTCCGCCGTCGGGATGGAAGAAGCCCTCGAAGCCGCCGCCCGCCTGGGACTCAAACTCGCCCGGGGCGAAGAGATCGGCAATGCGGCCGAGGAGGGCTACCTGCCGCGCGGGGTCCGCTACAACGAAGTCGCCGAACTGCCGACCTCACGCCGCGCCGTCGACATGGTGTTACGGAAAATCAAGGGCGAGCCCTACGAGACGGAACTCGACGTTCCCGCGCTGGAGGAGATTGCTCCGCCCGAGGCGATCGCCGATCTCAAAAAAGCGCGCATCGCCATCGTATCCGAAGGCGGCATGGTGCCCCCCGGCAACCCGGACCGCTTCGCCGGCTCGAGGAACGAGAACTGGGCCACCTACTCCTTCGAGGGGAAAGACGCGCTGCCGGGCGGCACGTTCATCTCGATCCACGGGGGCTTCAACACCGTTTTCGTGAACGAGGAGCCGGACCGCATGCTCGCCGTGGACGCCTTCCGGCGGCTTGCGGACGAGGGCGAGATCGCCGAGCTCCACGATGATTTCCACAGCACCTGCGGGAACGGCGGCGCATTCAAGGAGATGGACGGCATCGGCCGCGCCTGGGCCGCGGAGCTCAAAAAGACCGGGGTGGAAGGCGTCGTCCTCCCCGCCACGTGAGGGACCGGCACGCGCAGCGGGGCTGCGCTGGCGAGAGCGCTCGAGCGGGAGGGCATCCCCACCGTCATCGTCACCTGCCTGCCCGACGTGGCGCGCGACATCGGGGTCAACCGAATCGTCAACAACCGCGCCGGGCATTTCCACCACCCATTCGGCGACCCCTCCCGGACGCCCGAGGCCGAGCGCGAATGGCGCCTGGGCGCCGCACGCGCCGCCGCCTCCGCGCTCACCGAAAAAGTGGAAGGCCCCACGGTGTTCGAGTACTAAGAGGGGTAGGTGTCGCCTCCATGCCCGTCACCGTCGTAATCAGGGGCGGGTGGCTTAAAGACAATCGAATCTTTTCAGGAATTTCAGACACTCGACTCCCAGCGGAATGATCCAGTGAAATTCAGAAGGGCGTATATTTCGGTGCGGTGTTAAACTCGACCGGGGAGCGATTGCAAACCGACATATTCTTCATCCGCAACAATCACTCCTTTATCAGTCGCGATTGCCCCCACGCATCAACATTCGCCCCAAAGACTCGGCTTCTGGGGCTCCCCCTCAAGGGGAGTGATTTGCTAATGCGCGATGTGTGCGTATCTGAGGAAAGTTGAATGCAAAAAACTGACACTGGCTATAAATACACAATTGATGAGTGTGATGTTTCAGATAAGGCATCACTCAAGAAATTCCGGGAGAAGCGCGCGGAATGGGTAAAATGGTTTGGTGTGGGCGATCCAAATTCCATTGCGAATCAAATTTATTCGATGATGTGGGGAGACGCTGCCTATCGCTCCTTGGTTGAAGCCTACCGCTTTTCTTCCAAAGAAAATCCCACGACGCATGAAAATGAAATGCTGGCGGGACTTTTGTATGACGGGTTTCTGGCGAACCAGATGCTCGCTATCGGAAAACTCATCGACAAAGCTAGTGATGTTATTTCTCTTCGGCGGCTATTCGATGAAATCAAGGAGAACCGCCGCCTTTTCACTCGTGAAAATTTCGTTTCGCATGACGGATTGCCATACGACTACGCCAAGGACGAGCAAGAGCATTGGGAACGCTTTCGCGCCGAATACGAACCCGGCAAAATAGTATCTGGCCCAATGCCACCATACGCAATATCTCAGTCGATGCACATTCAATTCGATAAAATTTCTAGCATCGCCCCTAATAACAGATGTAGAAAAGACCTCATCGACGAAGATATTTTCAAAGAAATTGAACGATGTTTCGGTGATTTGGCATTCGGAAAAATAAAAATCTATCGCAACAAATTTATCGGCCACGCGGCCAGCCAGAAATCCCGCCGGAAAGTTCAATATCCGCACCACGACGATCTGAGCAGGGCGCACAAAATAATCCTTCAAATTACGAGAAAGATCGCGAATATTCTTGGGACAGGAATCGGCAACCCCGTTCCTATAGCGCAGTATGATGTGTTCGAGAACCTGGATAAACCCCTTATTCCTTCTGCAAAAATGAAGGAAATGAGGGAATGGTGGCATCAACATTGCCTAGAGCGAGAGCGTTGGTATAGAGGTTCTGCATGAAGTGTGTAAGTGATGCCCCGCTCTTTAGTCTCGGAGGACACGAAATGCTCCGCCGATTGATTTACGTGGCTCTTATATCTGGCCTGTGGGTTTCTCCTACCTTCGCCGCCCCGATTCATGATGCGGCCGAGGCCGGCCAAGCGGAGCGCATCATGGCTCTTATCAAGGCCGGGGCAAATGTGAACGTGTACGAAAAGGGCACCGGACTGACCCCGCTTCATTTGGCGGCGCTCAAAGCCCGTACAGCGGTAATCAAGACATTGCTCGATGCAGGCGCGGATGCAAATGCGATAACCAATGTCGGAGCAACTCCACTTCTCTTTGCGGCGGGCAATGTGGACGCAACGGCGGTCAAAGTGTTGCTTGGTGCCGGCGCGGAAGCAAATCCGATTGCCAGTGGCATCCCAACTCCGCTTCACTATGCGGTGCGGTGGGGACACGTGGCCGCAGTGAAAGCATTGCTGGGTGCGGAGGCGAAGGTGAATGCGAGAATGAAGAATGGAGAAGCCCCACTTCATTGGGTGATGGAGCGAAAGAAAGGCCGCGCGACGGTGGTCGACGCATTACTCAAGGCAGGTGCGAAAATAAATGCTAAGGACAAAAACAAGCGCACTCCGCTTCACCTTGCGGCTCAAAAGAAAAGGGGCCACAAAGCGATTGCGGTTGAAGTTCTGCTTCAGAATGGCGCGCACGTAGACGCGAGAGACGACATGGGAAACACTCCTCTTCACTACGCAGCAGTCAACGACCACACGGCAGCACTCAAAGCATTGCTTGATGCTGGTGCGATTGTGAATGCGAGAGACAACGATGGAGGCACTCCTCTTCATTCGGCAGCGGTTGGGGGGCCCGCAGCAGTCAAAGCGTTGTTGAAAGCCAAGGCGAAAGTGAATGCGAAAACCAATAACGGAATGAGCCCGCTTCACTTTGCGGCCTTCAAAGGCTCAGTAGCTGCGGTGAAGACGTTACTTGATGCCGGTGCGGATACGAACGCGAGAACTACAATTGGCATGACCCCCCTTAAGGCGGTCTATATCGGCATGGATGAATCCGAGGGAAGAATAGAGCCGTTCCAGGAGGTGATTGAACTGCTCAAAGCCAGCGGCGCGCGTGAATGACAGCCCGCGCTTCAGGGGATTGTTGATAAAGCCCCCCTCGCCCGGTCGATTTCTTTCTCATCGGTCGGAATCGATCACCGCCGTCATTGCGTCGAACCCTCCTACTTCGGTCGGCTCCGACACCGGAATGACGAACAACGCCGCACCGTCTCGTAGTGGGCCGTTCTTGTGAACGGCGCGACTCGGACAGACGACAGACACAGGGGGCCTGTCCACTACGGGATGATGGCAACCGACAGGTCAGGACAGGCACAGGGGCCTGTCCCTACGGCTCTTCCTCCCTGGTCAGCTCTATTCGCCGAATCACGAAATCAGGACTTTTCAGCAAACCCTTCAGATGGGGAGACACCCCATGCTCCGCCGATGGAGCTTTATAGTTCTTGCAGTGTGTATGTACGCCTCCTCCGCCATGGCGGTTCTGTTCATAATGTCGGAATAATGGCGGAATCAATTGGCAGGAAGGACGCATTTTCCGCCCGTTTCGCCTGGGGCGGGGCGTGTCGCGCCTCGCGCGGCACGTAAATGAGAAAATCCCTCGCGCGCGCATTTCCCCGCATTTGGCGTACTCCCTGAAACCACGGGTTCCGGTATCTTGCGCGCTGCGCGGGAGAGCAGATTCCTGCTTCCCGGGCGGTCGATTTCATCTTCCCCGGTCGGAACCGGGACACAGGAGCGGAGGCTTTCTCATGGAATCAGGCGAAGGGGCGAGAGCGAAAACGGGAAACCTTTCCGCACGGGCCCGTCAATTCCTTCCTCATGGGCAGGAATCGACGCTCGCTCCTCACTCGCGTCAATCGCTCCCGCATGGGTCGGAATCGACCGCAGTTCATCGCCGGGGTTCGGCCGCCGCGAGGAGTGGAACGGCGCTCATGGATACAAGGATGGCGGGTGAAATGAAAATAATCATATTTCCCGTAAATATAGATAAATTCACGGGGTTTTTCGATAAATTTCCGGAAAGAGGTCATCTCGCAACTAGTTGTAATAAAACGAGTTAATCATTAAATCTGAGTCTGGTGCACTCAGATACAGCGACAAAAAAAGTTATTCGCCTCCCCTGCATCTGCCCGCAACTGCCCGCATTTCCCCTCCCCAAGCGACGCCGCTCCCCCCTGCGCCCTGTGGCCTCAGAGGAAGCGGGTGGTGTATAACGTGGCCGGACTGTGGGCGGCATCCTCTGGAGGCGGTGATGGCGAAGCGCGTGGTGGTGGCGATGAGCGGCGGGGTGGACTCTTCGGTGGCCGCGGCCCTCATGGTGGAAGCCGGCCATGAGACCATCGGCGTGGGGCTTCGCCTCGCCGACAGGCCCGCGCAGGAATCGTTCCACCGGGGCTGCTGCGCGCCGCGCGACCTGGCCGACGCGCGCGCCGTGGCGGCCCAGCTCGACATTCCCTTCTACGTGATGGACGTGCGCGAATCCTTCAAGCAGAGCGTGATCGAGGACTTCATCTCAGAATACGAAAACGGCAGAACGCCCGTGCCCTGCGTCAAGTGCAACCAGGTGGTGAAGTTCGACTATCTGGCCGAGCGCGCCATGGCGTTCGGCGCGGAACTACTCGTCACGGGCCATTACGCCAGGCGGGTGGAAGTCGACGGTTGCCTGAGCGTCGCCAGGAGCTTTGATAGGGAGAAGGACCAGACCTATTTCCTCTTCGGGATGACGCAGGAGCAACTCGCCCGCACCGCCTTTCCCCTGGGGGAGTTCACGAAGGAGCAAACGAGGGAATACGCCAGAAAGCTGGGCCTCGCCACCGCGGAGAAGCCTGAGAGCCAGGAGATTTGCTTCGTGCCCAAGGATGATTACCGCGCATTCCTCAAGGCCGAGAAACCGGGCATCGACAGGCCGGGAGACATCGTGGACCTGGCGGGAAACGTGCTCGGCAGGCACGGGGGGGTGACCAACTTCACCGTGGGGCAAAGACGGGGCCTGGATTTGGGAGGCGGCCCGCCGCGTTACGTGGTGGAACTCGAATCGGATTCGGCTACTATCGTGGTGGGCGAACGCGAGGCCCTCGCACGCGAGGTTTTCTTCGCGAGGGACGTGCACTGGTCGATTCCCCCTGAATCCGCAAGTTTGCAGGTGCAGGTGAGGCACCGGGGCCGCGCGGCCGCCTGCGCCGTGACGCCCAAGGGGGATGGAACCGTCGAAATCAGGCCCCATGACCCCGCATATCTGGGCGCCGTGGCGCCGGGGCAGGCGGCCGTTTTCTACTCCGGCGACGTGCTCTGCGGCGGCGGTTGGGTGGCTTAGATGAAACGAACCCTACTCGCTGCGATGGTGTTGTTATTCGCTGTCACCGCCTCAGCCCAGGAGCAGGGCAAGAACCCGGAAGGGCCGTACCTTCCGCTGCTTGGCTCTCACCAGGGTGAACTGCTGGTCGCGCGCCCGGGCATGCCGGATGTCCGGTTTCGCCAGAGCGTCATTCTGTTGGTGGATCACAGCGAAAAGGGTGCATTCGGGCTGATAGTAAACCGTGTGGCGCAGAGAATACCGCTCTCAGCGCTCTTCAGAAGTTTCGGCATAAGAGCGCCTCGAGAGATGAGCCAGGTGAATATCCACTACGGTGGCCCCGTGTCACCCGATACCGGCTTCGTGCTCCATACTAATGAACATAAACTCAAAGTGATACATGACTTGGGAAAGAATCTAGCGGTAAGCCCGGTGGATGAGGTGCTCCGGGCCATGGCCCGTGGTAAGCGGCCCCAAAATATTGTAATCGTGGTCGGCTACGCCGGTTGGGGGGCCGGACAACTGGAAAGCGAGATGAGGCGGGGAGACTGGTATACGGCGCCTGCGGAGCCAGATATTTTGTTCGATGATGATCAGGAGAGCAAATGGAGCCGGGCCATGAAGCGGCGATTCCGATTGATGTAGGTTCTGAGAGGGCGGCAATTCTCAGGTGAGTTCTCTGGCAGTTCAGTCGACGCAAACAATTATACGCAAGATGTATCTGCTAGCCCGGCGGCCATTGCATCTGGCGTCCGCCCAAGAGGTGGAAGTGGATGTGAAAGACCGTCTGGCCCCCGTTTTCTCCGCAATTCGCGACAATTCGAAAACCCTCCTGCGCGATTCCCTGCTTACGGGCAATTTCATTCGCCGCAACGAATATCGAACCAATTAGTTCCTTGTCCGCATCCTGTATTTCATGGAGCGTCTCCATGTGTTTTTTCGGGATGATCAGAATATGTGTGGGGGCCGCAGGGTTGACGTCTTCGAATGCAAACAATGCGTCATCTTCATACACTTTTTTGCAGGGGATCTCGCCTGCTACGATTTTGCAAAAGACGCAAGATTGCATGGGATATCTCCAAAATGATGAAAGCGTACAAGAGATGGAGAATTGTATCTGCAAGCAATACCTTATGACAAACTCATCCTTGCCCCAAAGGCTTTGAGCGGTTTATCCACTCTTGCACAGAGGCAGAATACAGTAAGTTCTGGTATCATTGCTTGAAGTGTAAAAAATGTCTGGTAAGTGGTGAGCTAAAGTCTCAAAATCACAAACTGGCTTCTAGTGGAAGGAGAAGTTCGAATGAATATCAGCCGAATGCTTGTCGAGCACGTTCACGCCATTACATATGATTCTCTGCCCGATGAAGCCAGAGATCGCGCAAAATATTTTTTGCTTGATCACATCGGCGTTACATTGCGAGCGGTGGAAGCGGCCAGTTCCCGGGTATTTCACAATTACGCCCAAAAGCGCGCTCCCAAGGGTGGGCCATGCACAATTATAGGCTCGGCATTGAAAACGGATGCCCCTCATGCCGCGTTGGTGAACGGGGGCGTGAGCCACGCTACAGAAATGGATGATGTGACTACACGCTCGAGTCTGCATCCTGCAGTCAGCGTCATGCCGAGCACGTTAGCCGTAGCCGAGGCACATCAACCTGATCCGAAGCAAGTAATTGCAGCTATTGTGGCGGGTTATGAAGTGACAAATCGCATCGGTAATGCAGTGAATCCAACGAGCCACTATGAGCGTGGATTCCATCCCACGGGCACATGCGGCACTTTTGCCTCCGCGATTACGGCATCGAAGCTTTTGGGGCTTTCGGTCGAGGCCACCTCCCATGCAATGGGCATCGCGGGCAGTCAGGCTGCGGGTTCGATGCAATATCTCGATAACGGCGCTTGGACGAAGAGATTTCACCCGGGTTGGGCTGCGCATAGCGGTATCATCGCCGCCTATTTGGCTCAGGAGGGTTATTCGGGACCGGAAGATATCCTGGGCGGGAAAACAGGATTTTTGCATGGTCATAGTGATGACTATACGCCTGAGTATGTGGTGGAGCATTTTGGTGAATATTGGGAAATCAGCGAGAGCGCGATAAAACCCTACGCATGTTGTCGTTATAACCATGCTTCGATTGACGCCACCATCGAAGTTTGCAAAACGCATGATATTCAGCCAGAGGAAATAAGACGAGTGAAAGTTCGGGTTCCAGAGACGAGCGTGATGGTTGTCATCGAACCCTATGACATGAAAACGAACCCTCAAAATATCGTTGACGCGCAGTTCAGCCTTCAGTATGCCGTGGCTGTTGCGATTCTCAGGCGCGCCGCTGGGCTTGATGAATATGCCGACGATTTCCTCCGCTCTCAGGTTTACTCTTCCATCATTAAGAAGATTGAATGCTACGGTGATGCCGAAATGGAAAAGGAATTTCCGGATAAATGGCAAGCACATGTCGAAATCGAGACTGAGCGCGGCGTTTTCGAAGCGCATCAGGATTATCCCAAGGGGGATTCGCGTAATCCGTTGACATGGGATGAGTTAATCGAACGATTCTATGTGATGACTGCTCCAGTGCTCGAAAAGGAAACGGGTGATTTGCTCATTGAGCGGGTGAGGAATTTAGAATGTCTGAGCAGCATGTCCGAAGTAATGGAACTGGCGTCCAAGGAGCAGGGAGTTTCAGTCGGATGATTCATTCGCGGGAAACGAGACAATTGCAAATGGTGCACTTAGCTTCAAAGACTCGTTGGTACCGTTTTTCCATTGTTGAATCGCTGAAAGATTGAAATTCCCAAAGCCAAACGCATTGCAAGACGCCTGAGGAGGTGGGTCGCCATCCCCTCGTGGTAACGTTCGGGGTCTTCAGAACCCAATATTAAAAAACCTATTTTTTTTTCATGAATTTCTAAACTGACAATAGCAGTCGATTGGATACTTCTGCTTATAGTATCCGGAAATAGGGGGCCGCCACCGCCTTCTAGTTTGCCATTAAGCACAACTCCCCCATCCATAGGGACGATTTCTTCTTCTATTTTGCCAAGTGGGCGGATTCGGAATGATTCGTCAGATTTTGCCGCAATTACTGGAATGCCGTCGATGGGCTCTAAAAGCAAAAAACCTGCGTATTCAATTCCGAAGCGCGATTCGATTTGTTTTGCAATGTCTGTAAGGCTCACCAATGAGGGTTCTTGTTCGAATAAAAGTTGTTCAATGGCGATAAAGTCTTTTTCGATCTGCTCATTTTGACGAACGATGTCTATCGTTTCATCGAGAAGTCGTATCAAATCCTCTCTTTCACCTTTTAGGCGGTCGAAAAGTTTATCGCGCAAATTCAGGACTTTTGCCGAAGTGCTGACTTGTGTCAGCAGGCCACTTTGGCGAAGTGATTCCGGATGTTCGATGAAAAAACCGGGATTTTCTTCCAAATAACTTACAACATCATCCGCCGAAATCGGCGCCATTTCGATTCTCCCTGCAAGGCATATGGATAAACAAAGGGGCGGAATGATGACGAAAGCTTGAAATTTCCATCAAGTTTATCACTCCCGTTGGGGATTGACAAAAACCTCAGAGCGAATCAAAAACATCTAAACGATTTATAGTGTCTTCTGTTCAGATAGCGAGGAAATTATGAAAACTTTAGAACCAGGAAGCGTTACTCTCGGTTTCGTCGGAATTGGGAAGATGGGAACGCCCATGTCGAAAAATTTGAGACGTGGTGACTACGCGGTCGTGGCCTTTGACACAAGGCCGGAAAATGTCGAGGCCTTGAGGAATGATGGTGTGCAAGGGGCTGAAAGCTTGGCCGATCTGGCAAGGCGTGTCGATGTTGTCATCACGATGTTACCCGATAGCGATATCGTGGATGCAGTAGTCGATGGGCCGGATGGAATTTCCGCGCATCTGGATAAGGGGAAATTGATAATTGATATGAGTTCCTCCTATCCCACGAGAACCAGTACGCTTGCATCTCGCGTAGCAGGAAAAGGCTTACACCTGATCGGTGCGCCGGTCTCGGGCGGCGTCGTTGGAGCGGAAGCCGCCACTCTGGCGATCATGCCTGGTGGTCCCAAAGAGATTGTGGATGCGGCGATGCCTATTTTCGAGACAATGGGCAAAACCATTGTACATATTGATGAAACACCAGAATCCGGACACGCAATGAAATGTGTAAACAATTTCCTATCAGCCACGAGTCTGCTCGCATCTATGGAGGCCATGGTCTTGGCATCGAAGTTAGGCTTGGACCCTGAAAAGGCGCTTCAAGTCTTCAACGGTGGCTCAGGCATGAACAGCGCCACGAAAGATAAATGGCCCCGCTTTCTCCTACCGAGAGACTTTACCTGTGGTTTTTCCACAGGATTGATGCACAAGGACCTCTCGATGGGGAGTGATTTAGCGCGCGAAAACGGCGTTACGGCGTTTTATTTGAATCATGCCCGGCAGATTTACGGTCTTGGTCTACAAAAATATGGGCCGGATTCGGACCAGACGGAATTGCTGCAAATGTTTGAAGAATGGTCGAAACAGCAGGTGGGCGAACCACCAGTGTAGTTTGTGGCTGTTATCAAAACGGATGCAATCTCATGATGAGGTGTTTCTCCTCATAAGGTTTTCAGTGTAAGCTAATGACATGAATAGCGTTAAGTGTTCACGTAATGCTCGATTTTCAAAAGGTTTTGATTATGACTCGAAAATCGAATCAAGGAAATGTGTTTAAGCCTCCATTACAACTTATAGTTGTCTTCAGTATTTTGCTCTTGCTTCTTCCAGGCATGACGGGATGCGCCAAAACCAGGAGGCAAATGGGTAAATGGTGGGAGAGGAGCATAGCAGACCCAGTTAAAGGCTTTAAGGACCGTCAGCTAATCGTTACATCGAATCCGCCACAGGCTGAAGTTTTTATCAATGATGTATACCAAGGTAAAACACCCTTACGCCTAAAATTCAAGGTGGGTATGTCAGATGTCTTTAAGGGTTTTACCGTATCGGTTCAGAAAAAGGGATATTTGCCTGTAAGACGAACCATATCCTATCGGACCGAACGGGTGACATTCAGTTTGATCAAGAAAAAAAGAAAACGAGACCAATGACAAAGATAATCAGATTATAAAGATTTTGAATTGACTTTTTAGGGCTGGATTGATAGATATCCTCTTCATTATGCCCGAAAGTTAGGGAAATGGTTGATTTTTAAGACCAAAGCATATTTGAGCGTCGAGGAGATTTTTTGAATGTACGCTGTAGTGGAAACCGGTGGCAAGCAAATGCGCATCGAAACGGGAGATCAAATCCTGGTCGAGCGCTTGTCCGGTAATGTTGGAGAGAGTGTAGAGTTCGAGGATGTTCGGCTCATTGTAGATGGAGAAGAAGTTGTTGCTGATAAAGAGGTGTTGGGTAGTGCCAAAGTAAGAGCGGTGATTCGTGGACACGGACGAGGGAAAAAAGTCATCGCTTTTCGCTTCAAGCGCCGCAAAAAAGTTCGAACCAAACGGGGGCACAGGCAGCCTTACACTCACATTGAAGTGACTGACATCCTCGCATCTGGATGAAAGGATTAGAATATGGCCCACAAAAAAGCTGGTGGAAGTTCATCGAACGGACGAGATAGCGCAGGGCGTCGTTTGGGCGTAAAGCGCTTTGCGGGGGAAAGTGTGAACGTGGGAACCATCCTCGTCAGGCAGCGCGGCACAGTCTTTCATCCAGGTGAGAACGTCGGTTTAGGCAATGACCATACCCTCTTTGCCAAAGCAAATGGAAAATTGAAATTCGAGCGCAAAGCCAAGGGCCGCCGAATTATCAGTGTCATCCCGGCGGAGTAGTTTCCAATGGGCAGGCTCCGCCCCTACCATGTTTGTTGATACCGCAAAAATACGAGTACAGGCCGGCCGTGGAGGAGACGGTTGTCTTAGCTTTCGGCGAGAGAAGTTTGTGCCGAAAGGAGGTCCTGACGGGGGTGATGGTGGACGTGGAGGGCATGTCGTTTTTAAGGCGACATCGTCATTGAATACGTTGACGCACTTTAGGTTTCAACCGTTATTGAGGGCCGAAAAAGGCCAGGCAGGTATGGGAAGCAATAAACATGGGGCTGATGGGGAGGATCTATTGATTGAAGTGCCTCTAGGAACCATTGTGCGTGACTTTGATACGGGAGAAGTTGTGGTCGATCTTTCGGGAGAAGGCCTGGAAGTGATCATCGCGCAAGGAGGGCGAGGCGGTCTAGGTAACGAGCATTTTAAGAGTTCAACAAATCGGGCGCCGAGGAGAACCACGAAAGGAAAAGATGGAGAAGAACGTCTCTTGGAACTGGAGTTGAAATTACTCGCAGATGTCGGGCTCATAGGGATGCCTAATGCCGGAAAATCAACTCTCATATCGAGAATTTCCGAGAGTAAGCCCAAAATTGCTGATTACCCTTTCACCACGCTTCAGCCCAATCTGGGGGTGGTTAGTTTGGGCGATTACAGTTCATGCGTGGTGGCCGATATCCCAGGATTAATTCCAGGAGCCAGTGAGGGTAAAGGTTTGGGACTGGAATTTCTGCGCCATGTAGAACGCTGCGAGTTGTTGCTTCACCTGGTAGATGCCTCCTTGCCGCCTGAGCGCGGGCTCTCGGATTTTGATGCGGTGACCCATGAATTATCCGCGTTCTCGCCTCTACTTGCGAAGAAACATAGATTGGCGGTTTTAACGAAAATGGACGTTACGGAATCCAGGACTCATTTATTGAAATTACGAGAGGGTCTTGCTGCGCGAGGTATGGAAGTCCATGCCATCTCGGCAGTTTCGGGTCTTGGTTTAGACGAATTGTTGGGCATACTATCACAAATGCTAAAGCAAACGAGAGAGCTGGAACACGATGTCGTTCCAATCACACAAACGAGAAACTCATGAATGAGACGATAATGAAAAGAGATGATTCTGCTCTCAATAGCCGGCGCATTGTGGTCAAAGTCGGCAGCTCAGTATTGACGGCATCTGATGAACTGGGTGTCAATCGTAGGGTTTTGGGGCGCATCGCCTCTCAAGTCGCAAAACTCAGAGAAGAGGGCAGGCAAGTCGTTATGGTTTCGTCTGGGGCGATTGCTGCTGGTGTGAAAAGGCTGGGTTTCAAAGAAATTCCAAGGGCAGTTCCTGAGCGCCAAGCCGCCGCTGCCGTTGGCCAGCCCATCTTGATGGAAGCCTATGGCCGTGCATTCAGACAGAAAGGTATCGAGACGGCGCAAGTTTTGCTCATTCATTCAGATTTAGATGAGAGAAGCCGATTCTTGAACGCCTGTAATACCTTTGAAGCATTGATCAGCAAAGGTGTACTCCCAATTGTGAACGAAAACGATACGGTTTCCATAGAAGAAATCCGTTTTGGAGACAATGACACACTAGCCGCTCAGACTGCCCAAATGGTTCAGGCAGGTCTCGTCATCATCTTGTCAGACGTGGCGGGTTTTTATGACGAAGATCCAAGGAAATCAAAAACGGCGCGTTTGATTCCCCGTGTGGAGGGGCTGCCTAAGAAAATCGCCTCTCTTGCGGGTACCAGCCAGAATCCACTCGCCCACGGAGGTATGCGCACAAAAATGTTGGCCGTCAGTACCCTCAACAAAGTGGGCATCAGCACACTCATTGTAAAAGGGCGAGCCCCCAACGTCATCGAACGGGTCGTGATGGGGGAACCGTTGGGGACGCTTTTTGTTCCGAATGGCGCGCGCCTAAAGGGGAAAAAGGGGTGGATAGGAACCACGGCTAAACCCCGCGGGTGGCTCATGCTCGATAGCGGTGCCGTGAACGCCATGCTGAAAAGAGGGAAAAGCCTTTTGCCTAGTGGTGTCGTGTCCATTGGGGGAAACTTTCGGTTTGGTGACGTGGTGGAGATACAAGATGCGCAAGGCGTGGCTTTTGGGCGCGGGCTGGCGAATTATTCAAGTGAAGATGCTTCTCGAATCGCCGGGAAACAAACCAGGGAAATCGCATCTATTCTTGGAAGCAAGGACTACGATGAGATCATTCATCGAAACAATTTCGTTTTGATTGGGGAATAACTGGAAGAACCAAGGAGAGCGATTGCGTATCGGGATTCTGGGCGGGACATTTAACCCGATTCACTATGGGCACCTCCGATCCGCCGAAGAGGTGCGTAAAGCGCTTATGCTTGATGAAATCAGGTTTGTTCCGTCTGCTTTACCGCCTCATAAGCCGCAAGATGATGTTGCCTCCGCGGCTGATAGACTTGATATGGTTCGGATTGCATTGGAAGGTTACCCCCCGTATGTATGTGATCCCGTTGAAATAGAGCGGGGAGGGTCATCTTATACTCTTGATACCTTGAATGAACTGACGAGTAAGAAACTCGATAAAGATCATATGTTTTTTATCATTGGTGCGGATGCGTTTCTTGAACTGGGCACATGGTACAAGCCAAAAGATGTGTTACACGCCATCAATTTTGCTGTTACTTTGCGAGGAAACCAAAAAACTTCAGAGTATTTTCAAGCGCTTCTCCGCGTAATCCAAGAAATTGAACCAAGGTATTGCATGGTTGAGCCCATGAAAGAAGCTGAATTAATTGACCAAAAGCGAGTCATAAAATTTATTCCGATTACTGAAGTTGATATTTCGGCAACCCGGATCAGGCAGTGCATAAAAGATTCATCCTCCATAGAGCATTTATTGCCACGCGAAGTCGAACTATTTATAATTCGCCGCCGATTATATGGGCATTCGGGAAATCTGAGCTGAAGATTGAGGAGGATCGAGACCCATTAAGAAACTAGAGAATCGGCTTCATGCTCTTCAGGAGTCATTGGAAGCGAAGAAAGCGATGGATGTAGTGCTTTTAGACCTTAGGCCTTTATCTGTCGAGGTTGATGCATTTTTGATTTGTCACGGAACGAGCCTTCGGCATGTGAAAGCGCTTTGTGAAGCGGCAAGGGAAAAACTGAAGAAAATCGGTGATTCTGTATTTTTAACGGAAGGGTTAGAAGAGGGAAATTGGGTGTTGATGGATTGTGGCGATTTCCTTGTCCACATATTCAACGAAAAGAGTCGAGAATTTTATCGGCTGGAAGATTTATGGTCACACGCATCCGTCATCAAGCCAATGGCACCTAGCGCTTAAGTCATCTGAATGAAAGTTGAGGTTCAAATTGAAGCATTTGACGAAAAAACAGTTGGAAGATTTAGAAGTAAGATTGAATGAAGTGCGCCGTGAAATATTGGGAGATGTGGAGAAAAGTAAGATACACACCAAAGAAATTGGTGATGATGGGACTCAAGATATTGCGGATATGGCCGCCGACACATATTCTCGTCAGGTATTAATGGATTTAGGAGAAAGGGAGCGAGAACGTTTGCGGGAAGTTGAAGCGGCATTCCAGAGGATGGAAGATGGACTTTATGGTATTTGTGAGGACTCGGATGAGCCGATTCCCTTTTCCCGCCTGGAAGCGATCCCTTATGCGCGTTATACAGTGGCGGCTCAGAACGCAATTGAAAGGCGCGGCGGTAGTTAGATACCGGGCGGTGAGTTACGAATGAAAATTCGGACTCTCCTCATTTTGGCAGCTCCGGTTGCGGCTGCTGTCTATTTCCTGCACTTCAATCGAGAAATCATAGACCTGCGTCTCACCGATGCTTGGTCTGTGCGAGTTCCATTAGCTCTTGTGGTAATCGGAGCGGCTCTCATTGGTTCGTTTTTGGCTTCTGTTCTTGGGTGGGGCGACGCTGCACTCGGTTGGATATCGCGTAAGAAGATCTCCAAGAAACAAAAACGTTTACATCGCGCCCAGGAGCGATTTGCCAAGGCTCAAAGCCTCGGAATTCAAGGTAAAAGAAGGCGCGCTCGAAGAGAAGTCAAGCGTGCACTCAAGGACGATCCTTCTTTTATTCCAGCCTTGAGGCTAGCTGCCGATTTGGCGATAGATTCTGGCAACCCCAATGACGCTATTCAATGGAATGAACGCCTTCGTGCTGTGACGAACAACTCGCCTGATTCTATTATCCGATTGTCTGAGACTCTCGATCATTCCGGCCAAGCAAAAGAAGCTCTCGAACTACTTGCGCGAAACAGTAGAGGGAGAGGCGCGAGCCCTCAGGTGTTGCGAAAACTCCGGGATATGTACCTGGAAAACGGCCGTCTCGAAGCTGCTGTCGAAATTTGCGAGAAACTCTCACAGACGGGGGTATCGGATTTGGTTCGACAAGAAGATACCCTAATCGCTGGCCGCACGTATCTGGCGATAGGTAAGGCGAAATTAAATGGTTCTGACCCAGAGGCGGCCATTCCATCTTTAGAACGGGCTCTACGCCATCTGGCCAACGAGAAAAACGCATATCTTTTGTTGGGTGATGCGCAGTTAGCAGCAGGTCGTGAACGACGAGCTCTACGTACTTGGGAAAATGGCTATCAGACTTTGGGTGGTTTAGAGTTTCTACAAAGGCTAGCGTCATCAGTTGGGCCTTTGGAGTCACAGAGCGCGAAAAAAAAAGCTGCTGCAAATATTCAATCAGCAGGGAAGCGCAGGGAGAAGGATATATATCATAACGTGTTACATGCAGCGTTAATGCTCGAAACAGGTCAATTCGAGAAAGTCGAAAAAAGTTTGGAACAGGCATCTGCGAAGACCATGTCCATAGAGGGTGAGGATTCCTGGGTACGCCTGGCTCTTCATTTGATTGAAGCGCGATGTTTACAGGAAAAAGGCGAGAGGCTGGCAGCAGAAAATGAATTCAAAAAAACAGCGCAAGAGGCATCAAGAATTCTTTTGGGCAAATCAATTTCTGGAACGGAGTTGAAGCCATATTGATGCTTTTCGCAGAATAATGTTGTGATTGCACGAGCAAAAGGATTGGTATTGATGGTAATGGCTGTAGCTTAGGTTCTCTTTTTTGCAGGATTTCAAAGATTTTGAAATGGCAATGTAAAAGCGTGATAACTTGACTTATGGTTTGCTACAGCCTAGTTTTGAAAGGTTCTATCCCTCCAACGCATATCGCCCGGAGAATCCCGATGAATCAAATCGCTCTTGCAGCTGATCATGGAGGATACGAACTCAAAGAGACTGTCAAACAACTGCTCGATGAGAGAGCGATTACGTACCGTGATTTTGGGACGAACTCGGATGAATCTTGCGATTACCCGGATTATGCGGTGCCGGCCGCGCGTTCGGTGAGCGAAGGCATATCCGAGCGGGGAATTTTCTGTTGTGGATCGGCCGCTGGTATGGTTATCGTGGCGAATAAATTTCCGGGTGTTCGCGCCGTTGCCTGTCAAAATGAATGGGCAGCTCGTATGAGCCGCTTGCACAACGATGCCAATATTTTGGCTATGGGTGGCCGGGTGGTAAGCCTCGAGGAGGCGAAAAGAATTGTAACTATTTGGCTGGAAACAGAGTTTGAAGGCGGGCGGCACGCCCGTCGTTTGGATAAGATTACCGATATAGAAGATGCGCCCCAACCAGCATCTTGATAATCCTACTGCCCGGACTATATTCTTATGAAATGTCCGATTTGTAGTCACTCTGAAAGCAAGGTGGTCGACAGCCGGACGACCAAGGAAGGAAATGCGATTCGCAGAAGACGGGAATGCGAGAAATGCGCACACCGTTTTACGACTTACGAAAGGGCGGAAGTTTCTTGGCCGCTCATCGTTAAGAAAGATGGCACACGCGTTAATTACCTCCGTGACAAAATCAGCATAGGCATCGAGAAGGCGCTGGAGAAGAGACCTGTATCCGCTGAAGATCAAGAGGCGATTGTCGACCGGGTTGAGCGCTATATTCTTGATAGTGGCGAGAAAGAGATTTCGACAGAAGCGATAGGTGCAAAACTGATGGACGAGTTGAGGGAAGTGGATGAAGTGGCCTATGTACGTTTCGCATCGGTCTATCGCTCATTTGGAACCCTCAAAGATTTCGAAGCTGAATTGGAAAAATTGGAAGAACGCAGCAATAGGGAATAAAGAATCATTTATTTCAACAAACTATTTTGGTCCGCTCTACCACGGTCCTGCCGGATGAATACCAAGTCATGTACGTTGTATGGATTCTTCCATCGGTGCAGCTTCATTCACTGATGGTTTCACCCGCGGGGTCAGCACCCCTGTGGGAAGCGCCGGATGCCAGCAAACTCTCGATTTCTTCATCTTGAAACCCATGTTCCATTAGTATTTCAACTGAATGTTCTCCCAAACGGGGTGGCGGGAGAGAGTCTCTTATAGGCAGGTTAGAGAATTTTGGCGCCGGCCGCGTGCCGGGATAAGTACCTTTGACAGGATGTTGATAATCCCTAACGAGTCCACTTGATTGTACCTGTGTATGTCCGAAGCTTTCGTGCATATTTAGTGCTGGACTCACGCATACATCTGCGCCATCAAAATGCGCAATCCACTCCTCGAGTGTCTTCGATTGAAATGTATTATTGAGTGTCTGAATCACTTCCAGTCGGCGCTCGCCTCTGGCTCCATAATCGTCATAAAAATCTTCGTGCCCGATAAGTTTGCACAAATTCACCCAAAATTTCGGCTCCGAGCACGCGACGGAAAGCATCCGACCGTCTTTGGTTGGGTAGAGACGATAACATGGCCTCCGGCCATTATGTCGCATTTCTTCACGCCCTGGACTCTGGCCCGTCGAGAGATATGTTTGTCCATGAATGGATAGAAAACTCATCACGGCATCAAGCATCGACATGTCGATAAATTGTCCAACACCTGTCCGCTCAGAGAGGCGCAATGCTGCAAGTATGGCGAAAGCCGCCCACATTCCGGCGCCCACATCCCCGATGAGTACTCCGGGCACATACGGAGGACCCCCAGCGGCGCCAGTGAGTTCTACGACGCCTCCCAGGGCTTGGAAGTTCAAATCGTGCCCCGGGGCTCGAGCCAGCGGGCCATCTTGTCCATATCCCGTGATAGAGCAATGGACGAGGGCTGGGTTTTCTTTTTTGAGTCTTTGATAGCCAATGCCAAGGCGCTCCATCACCCCGGGCCTAAAGCTATCGACGAGCACGTCTGTATTTTTCACCAAATCAAGAAGAACGGATACACCGTCTTGATTTTTCAGGTCCAGAGCCAAGGAGCGTTTGTTACGGTTGTAACAGAGGTGAAGAGGAGAAACGCCATGTTCATCGAAAGGAGATGCGAGGCGGATATAATCACCACGCATCGGTTCTTCTACTTTGATGACATCCGCTCCCATATCGGCGAGCATCAAAGTGCATTGCCCGCCGGGAAGCAGGCGGCTTAGGTCTAGAACACGTACATCAGTTAGCGGCATCCCTCAATATTCCTTTTGATTTTTGGAAGTTAGTAGAGTTTTCAATCCGATATCATTCGACGTTTTAAAGATCAAATTGAATGAGAGCGCAAAAGTTCTTTTTTAACCTTTTATCCTTTCGCAAAGATGGGCTACTCTAAGCGACCCTGCAGGACAGGGCGATTGGAATGGTTTTGAATTTTGAGGGTCAACATGACGAGCATAGTAAAAATCATTGGACGTGAAATCCTGGATTCAAGAGGGAATCCAACGGTCGAAGTGGATGTTCACTTGGCAGGGGGTGGTTTCGGGCGAGCGGCAGTTCCGAGTGGCGCAAGCACGGGAAAACGCGAAGCGGTCGAGTTGCGTGATGGGATAAAATCTTACTACCTGGGCAAGGGCGTTACCAAAGCGGTGAATCATGTGAACAAAACGTTAGCATCTGAATTGCACGGTATGGATGCAAGTGACCAAAAAGGCATCGATGCTCGTTTGTGTGAGATTGATGGTACGAAAAACAAGGGCCGAGTAGGGGCGAACGCGATTCTGGGAATTTCTATGGCCGTAGCGAAAGCGGCTGCTGACGCGCATGGATTGCCACTTTATCGCTATATCGGAGGTGCGGACACCCATAAGCTTCCAGTTCCGATGATGAACATCCTAAACGGTGGGGCGCACTCTGATAACTGCGTGGATTTTCAGGAATTCATGATTATGCCTGTCGGTGCGGAGAACTTTCCGGATGCTTTAAGAATGGGTGTTGAGATATTCCACCAATTGAAGTTGGTTCTGAAAGACCGGGGTTATAGCACAGCCGTTGGAGATGAGGGGGGATTTGCCCCTGATTTGCGAGATAACGAAGAGGCAGTTGAAACGATTCTCGAAGCTATAGTCAAGGCCGGTTACCAACCACAAAATGACGCGCTCCTCGCCCTAGACCCGGCATCAAGCGAGCTTTTTGATAAGGGTAAATATGTTTTCCACTGGTCGGACAAAAGCAAGAAAACACCAGATGAAATGGTGGCGCTCTATGAATCCTGGGTTCGCCAATATCCGATCATCTCAATTGAGGATGGTTGTGCAGAAGATGACTGGAATGGATGGGCCGCTTTGACCGAAGCTATAGGCGATAGAGTGCAGCTTGTGGGTGATGATGTATTTGTCACCAATGCAGGGATACTCTCCAAGGGTATCGCTGAGGGAGTGGCCAACAGCATACTGATTAAGGTGAATCAGATTGGCACTTTGACGGAAACTCTCGAGACAATCGAGTTGGCCACGAGAGCAGATTATACATCCGTTGTTTCTCATCGTTCGGGTGAGACCGAGGATACGACAATTGCCGATTTGGCGATCGCCACGAATGCTGGCCAGATAAAAACGGGTTCTGCCAGTCGCTCGGATCGGCTGGCGAAATACAATCAATTGCTTCGAATCAACGAAGAGTTGGGAGATGCGGCTGTCTACCCTGGGCGCGATGCTTTTTTCAACATCCAGAATAACAAGTAGAGTGCCTTGCAACATTCTGTATTATTAAGCTTTAGGGATTAAAGTGCATGATGTAGTTCGAATCGAATTCCAGATTGAATCGATAAGATTTTACCTCGACAGATAGATATGCACCAGGCCGGATTGATCGACGAAAGCGATGTCGTCTTTCGTATCTTGGTTGAAATCTGCAGCGAGTATGTTGGAGCGAACGGGCGAGGGAATAGGCCGCGACCATCTAAAAGACCAGCGATTTCCGAATAGTGCGAGCCCGCTCAAATGCTGCCGACTGGCTTCTTGCATTACGACTTCCACAACGCCTCTTCTCCTCAGTAATGTGAATTCCCAAAGGTTTCGAGAACCAACCGAATGTGTAGTGACACCAGCGATTCGGGCTCGCTCGCGGAGTCGCTTGCCGCTAAGCCGCAACGCCAGCAAAAAACCTGACAGGTGGGGTGTTTCAACGGCTAGAATTTTCGGAGCGTTGCCATCTATGTAAAATACGCCCAAAAGATGCGACCAGCGGTTTCCGGTCCCGATTGCGCTGCTTCGTGCTTTCAGCGTGAATTTCCCCTCCTTCATTCCCAATACGAGATGAGCTGCCCCACTGTCGGAATCACTCTGAGTGACTAGAATTTCCTGTTTCCCATCCTTGTCCAAGTCAGAGGCAAGGGTGCCAATTGTTTCGAAAACACCATTCTTGGCGGCGCTGTATTTGGCCATGAATTTTAGAGATTTATTGTTGAATCGATATGCGTGAATTTCCGTAGGTTCGATGTCATCGCCGAGGATGGCGTGCTTGTAACGTCTGGATGGTACAGCAGGTACGATGAGTTCTTTTCTTCCATCTCCATCCAGATCAGCTGTAGTTAGAATAGCATCTGGTAATACTCTTGCAATTTTCGCTTCAATGAGTTGAGTTTGGAGCCATCTGCCCTCTTTTTTTTGGAATAAAAGAATGGAACCATCGAAACCGACCATTGCTACATCATCACTGTCCAAAACAACCGGTTTCGATAGAATTGAAGGGCGAATGCTAGGCCAGACGAACAACCAACGCCGTTCTATAGTATCGACATTAATGAACATTCCACTTTTACCTGCGCCGACAAAGCTCCCGTCGGGTAGTTGCGTGGGTGGGACATTTGCAGCCAGGTCGGAGGGTGTGGGGTGGTCTTGTACATGCGCCCGAAATAGGCCGCCTGATTTTTTAAAGGTGATGGGATGAAAATCGCCATCCATTGTAAAGGCCAGGAGGAGAGGATTTGCTTTTGAGGAACCTTTTTCGGCTGGTGCTGTCAATAACCACTTCGTTCTGCTCGATACCATTGCGGTGAGTGCCTGGTGTGTGTCTAGGGTTGTTTCGCCATGTATGTAGTTTTGATATGGGTAGAAGGTGAAGGTGCAGACTAGAGCAACCAGAAATATAAACTTCTTTATCGAATTTCTCAACATCACATTGTGCATGGTTTCTACCCTGCTGTTACGCCCCCATCAGAAAGCACAATCGAGCCATTCATAAATTCATTTCCAGGAGAGACCAGAAACAGAGCGGTGAGCGCCATATTTTCGACCGTTCCGAGTTGATTAAGTGGTATGCCCTCCAGCCTGGACTTAAGATATTCAGGTTTTGCATCGAGCCTCGCTTTAACGCGCGGGCTTGCAACCAGGCCTGGCGCAAGGCAGTTCACGCGGATTCCGAGAGGCCCTAGTTCCAGGGCCAAGCATTTCGTAAGGTGGTGAAGCACAGATTTGGTCACTGAATAGAGGCTCGTATCGGCTCGGCCCCGATGGCCTGCCGATGAGCCAATCATCAGGATACAGCCGCTTCTTTGAGGAATCATCACCTTTGCTGCTTCGCGGGATGCAATATAGGCGGCTTTTGCATTGACTTCGAATAAGAGGTCGACTTCATCATCCGTTATTTCGACAATGGGTTTGAAGGCACGTGTTCCCGCGCAAATGACCAAAATATCAAGACCGCCCAGAAAGTCGACGCCATCATGAATTAGTTGTGATGTACGCTGCGCTATAGATAAATCATAACATTTCCCACCGGCGTTTACGCCATAGTGTTTACACGCATCAATGGTGCTTTGCAGTCCTTGCAGGTCGCTTCCTCCTGCGCCCCATATATGCGCCCCTTCTTCGGCGTATTTGTGGACGATAGCGGCTCCAATGCCAGTTGATGATCCTGTGATAATGACACGCTTATCCGACAATAATTTCGTAGACATGGATTATCCTTTTACGATGAAGAAAAAACTACGGGTGATGAATATCGAATAGATTGTGATGATGGTAAATACTTTCGAAGGTACATGGAGTTTAATTATAGCATGGATACGAGCGTCTCGCGGTTGGAACTCGAAGGGGATTGTTCGGGGGTTGTTCTGATTGCTAGTGATTTAACGTAAAACTGAATGCATAAAATATTGAAAAAGATTCTTTATCTTATTACCCATATGAATTGCTTGGAAGTGCAATAGTGATATCAGGGTTCGATGAATATTTTTGGAATCAGGGTTGTTTGACATATGAAAGGAAAGAAAATGAACAAAAAAGTAGAGCATCTCCATTGGCCGGATGCACCTGATCTGTGGATGCCTTATGCGCCGGTTATCAAAGTAACTGGGGGTAGCCTCGTATTTCTTGCTGGGGTAACCGCAGCGCCCGTCTATCATCATCATCCGCATCGACCAGAAGAATTTGACGCCATGCCTCGAGATATGGAGAAGCAGGCTCGGGCGGCTCTAGAGAACTTGAAAAAAAGTCTAGAAGCAGTGGACGCCGATTTTAGCGATGTCGTTTCCGCCAACCGTTTCGTAACTGACTTGGCAGACCAAGATTCTCTGAATAAGGTTTGGGCAGAGTATTTCGGGGAAAACAAACCAACCACTACGACTGTTCAGGTGGTTCAACTGGCTACAGATCCGCGTTGTCTCATCGAGGTGAATGCCTTGGTCGTAGTTGATTCATGATGAGAGATCTGAACCCATAACTCATACTTGGAAGATAACTTGGGCGAAAGCAGGAGATTTTGGCTCTTGTCAGAGCGAGTCACCCTTTGCTAGCATTAATTTATACAAGAGTATGCGCCCTATTTCCCCACCGAGATTTAGATGTCGATTATACGTCGCTTGAGTAATCCAGGAGCTCGAATTAAAGCTTTGGAAGGACGCTTGCAACAATATCCCTCCTCGGCTGCTTTTTTCCCTTTGGCGTCTCTATTCTGGGAGAAAGGCGAAGCAGACCAAGCCGAAAATCTCCTGAAAAGTGGACTTTCTACTTATCCTAACTACGCAGCCGCGGGTGTTCTGCTTGGAGAAATACTCATCTCGAAAGATGACCACGAACAGGCAGCCCGCTTTATCGCAAAAGCGCTGGAAATAGCACCATGGAATATTTCGGGTCAGCGTCTTTTGGCTGAATGTTATCAGAAAGAGGGCGATGGGGAGGCCGAGCAAATCGCGCTAAAGGCAGCCAATATGTTCGAGGCCGATAAAGCAGTTTCCCAAGATGTGGTGGCCGATACCAATGTTGATAAAGCTTCCGTTGTTGATCCTGAGGATGAATTGGGTGAAGTGGTCACGCCGGCTCTTGCTGAGCTTTATCTGGCTCAGGGGCATCTGGATAATGCCCGTGATGTCTACGAACGTCTTTTAGAGTCAGATCCTGCTAATATCCAATGGAATGAGAGATTAGCTGCTATTCGTAAGGAACTATCGCAGCACGAGGATGTTGATACACCCACGGGATACCCCGGAACGGAAGAAAATCTCGATTTGGTAGCAGATGAAGTAATAGGCGAACCAGACGTACGCGATGAGGCAACGACGGATGCTGTCACGCCTGAACAAATGGAACCAGTTGAAGTTGGTGCCGAAACATCGTCAGCCGAATTTGAAGGCTCAGGTGAGGATTTAACCCTTACGAATACGGAATCAGAATACGATAAGGAGAGGCGAGAGTGCAGCGTCAGCCCGGCAGAAGATGTCGTTAGAGAGAAATTCGTCGATTCCATTCTGCAGAAGTTGATTGAATGCTATATCCAAGAGAAAAACGAACTACTGGCGCTGGATATGTGTCGAAAAGCGCAAGACTTGGGGGTGAACGCCTCTTGGGTGATGATAAAAATATCGGAGCTTGAGCGAAAAGTGGAAGAATCAGCCGTATCCCTGTTGCGTAATGATGCGGAAGAAGATAAAGACCGAACGACGCAGGTCCTCCCTCTTGCTGACCAGAGAGTTGTGGATACTTTGGAGGATTGGCTCGAAACGTTGCAGCGGCGCAAGACGAGTACATGACCCGCTCCGCGCACTTTGAATGGATTTTATGAAATATCGGGCCCAATGGTGAATTGAGGATGGGTTCCGGCTTTATTGTTTCTTCCCCCAGTAAGCGAGCAAATCAGGCATGACGAAATTCTCGACAGAGAAAGAGCGGTTTTCCGGCATGAGCATCTCCGAACAATCGATTCACACTATACGCACACTTTCGATGGATGCGGTGCAAGAGGCGAACAGTGGCCATCCGGGCACGCCAATGGCTCTGGCGCCGCTGGCGTATGAATTGTGGATGAACCACCTGCGCTATAATCCCCGGAATCCAGACTGGTTTGACCGGGACCGCTTCGTGCTTTCTTGTGGTCATGCCTCCATGCTTCTTTACGCGGTTCTCCATCTGAGCGGCTATGAGCTTCCTCTCCATGAGATTGTCCGTTTTCGTCAGTGGGGGAGCAAGACGCCAGGGCATCCCGAATACGGGCTTACGCCGGGTGTCGAGACTACTACGGGCCCATTGGGCCAGGGGTTCATGAATGCACTGGGCATGGCGATGGCGGAGGCGCATTTGGCGAGCGTTTTCAATCAACCAGGCCACTCGGTAGTGGACCACCGTACGTACGTGTTCATGAGCGACGGCGATATCATGGAAGGCGCCTCCCATGAGGCAGCATCCCTCGCTGGACATCTGGGTCTCGGTAAATTGATTTGTGTGTATGACGATAACCGCATCACCATCGATGGCGAAACGTCATTAAGTTATTCCGATGACGTAGTGAAGCGCTTCGAGGGGTACAATTGGCATGTACAAAATCTGGGTGATAAGGCGGAGGATTTAACCAAAATATCCGGTGCGCTCAATCTGGCGAAGGCAGAGGCTGAGCGTCCGTCTTTGATCGTCGTTCGCTCGCACATTGGGTATGGCTCGCCTCGATATCAGGATACCGCTCGCGCGCATGGCGCTCCCTTGGGTCATGAAGAAGTCGAGGCTACGAAAAGGAACTATGGCTGGCCTGAGAGTGAAACGTTTTTGGTGCCGGATGAGGTATCCGCCCACATGGGAGAGGCGGTTTCCCGCGGCGCCGCGCTCGAAGAGGATTGGAATCGCCGTTTCACGAAATATGAGTCGGAGAATCCGGAACTTGCCGCGAAGTTTCAGGCAGCACTTGGAGGTGAGCCGCCAGCCGGTTGGGAGAACCTCATTCCACGGTTCCAGGTTGACGAAGGGGCGCTCGCTACGCGAGCGGCATCTGGCAAAGTATTGAATGAAATCGCCTCCGCCATCCCTTGGCTGATTGGCGGAAGCGCGGACTTGGCGGCTTCGAACAACTCACTCATCAAAAAATCGGGAAATTTCGCCCGGGGAGACTATGTCAGTCGCAACATCAACTGGGGAATCAGGGAACACGTCATGGGGGCCGCGAGTTCGGGGATGGCCCTGCATGGAGGTGTTCGTCCGTATGCGGCCACTTTTTTCACATTCACCGATTATGCCCGCCCTGCGATACGCCTGGCGGCGCTGATGGAATTGCCCGTCATTTATGTGATGACCCACGACTCTATTGGCCTGGGCGAGGATGGCCCCACTCACCAGCCGGTTGAGCACCTCGCATCGCTTCGCGCCATGCCGGGCCTCACCATTATTCGTCCATGCGACGCGAACGAAACCGCTGTCGCTTGGCGAGTGGCGATCGAGCGTCTCGAAGGTCCGACCATGCTTGTGTTGACTCGCCAGGGTTTGCCTGTTCTGGAGCGGTCGGAGAAAAACGGAGCGGAGGCGCTGGCGCGGGGAGCCTATGTCATCTCACCCGAGAGCGGGAATTCCCCCCAAGCCGTATTGATTGCGACTGGCTCGGAGGTGATTCTCGCGATGGAGGCGCAAAGCGCGTTGGCGGTAGATGGAATCGATGCCCGGGTTGTGAGTATGCCGAGTTGGGAGCTTTTTCGGGAACAATCTTCTTCCTATCAGGACTCCATTCTTCCGGCGGGAGTCAATGCCAAAGTGGCGATTGAGGCGGGCGCCTCCATGGGCTGGCGCGAGTGGGTAGGAGATAGTGGCGCCGTGATTGGAATCGATCGTTTTGGGGCGAGCGCGCCCTACAAGGAGATTTACGCCCATTTCGGCCTCACGCCGGAGAACGTCGCCGCGCAGACGAAGCGCATTCTCGGCGCGTGATATCCCTCCCCTGCCGCATGAGAAATATGCCGAATCCCTGAGAAACGAGAAAATCAACAGAATATTCCCCTGATTTTGTGGCGAAATCCCTTTCACCATCCTGAATGGACGCGAATTTATCCCGTAATTCCCCTTGAAACGCTGTCCGCATTTCCCCGCGGATGCCCGCATTTGCCGTTGCGCCGCTCTACCCGGAGACGTGTATCCTCACGATTGTTTCCGGCGGCGGGGGAGTTGCGCCTCCGCGCAGAGCAAAAAATTTATTGAAATACCTCGTGAATTTATCTGAATTTATCGATATTTCTCGAAATTCAACCGCCCCCGGTGCGCGTCCAGTCCACGTTCATTACTTGATTCCGGGTCGACGCTTTCATGTGGCGTTCTCCCGCCTCGTGGAGTAGAATTACTTCTTTATGCCGCACTGTCTGAGGAGTGAGAGATGTCGAAAAAATATCGATTCTCCGGGTGGATGATATGGGTCGGCGCTCTGGCGCTGCTCGTCGCGGGGGTGGCGGTGGGCCCCGTCACGAACCCGGCGGCGAGCGAGACGAGCGCGTATTCGGAGCTGAGGGCCTTCAGCGAGGTCCTGAGCCTCGTCGAGGAGAACTACGTCAACAAGGTGGACGCCAAAAAACTGATTCGCGGCGCCATCCGGGGCATGCTCCGCACGCTGGACCCCCATACGACTTATCTGAATCCCGAATTCTTCAAGGAGATGCAGGTGGAAACCACCGGCCGCTTCGGCGGCCTGGGGGTGGAGATTTCGATCCGCGACGGCGTGCTGACCGTGGTGACGCCCATCGAGGATACCCCGGCGCACAAGGTCGGCGTGCAGGCGGGCGATCAAATCGTCTTCATCGAGAAAGACCCGACGAAGGACATGCCGCTTCAGGAGGTCGTCAAGAAGCTTCGGGGCAAGCCCGGCACGAAGGTGAAGATCACCGTGAGGCGCAAAGATGTGAAAGAACTGCTCGACTTCACCATCACCCGCCGGATCATCCGCATCAAGAGCGTGCGCAGCCGGATGCTGGCGGACGATATCGCCTATATACGGGTCCGCAGCTTCCAGAACGGCACGGGCCGGGAAGTCAAGGATGCGCTTTCCTCGCTCATGGGTGAGGGCGCCAGGGCCCTCGTGCTCGATTTGCGGAACAATCCCGGCGGTCTCCTCTCCCAGGCGGTTTCGGTGTCCGACGTTTTCCTGGAGGCGGGCAGCCTGATCGTCTACACCAAGGGCCGCATGACCGATCAGGAGCATCGCTTCACCTCCACGCACGAGGTGCCGGGCGGGAAGATTCCCATGGCGGTGCTGGTGAACGCGGGCAGCGCGAGTGCTTCGGAGATTGTGGCGGGCGCGCTCCAGGATCTGGGAAGGGCCAAGCTCATCGGCGTCAAGACGTTCGGGAAGGGCTCGGTCCAGACCGTCGTTCCGCTCTCGGACGGCTCGGGGCTCAGGCTGACCACAGCGCTTTATTTCACGCCCAAGGGAAGGCGCATCCAGGGCGAGGGAATCGAGCCCGACATCGTCAGCGAGGTGGAGAGAAGCTCCGGCGTCGCGCGCATGATGCGCGAGAAGGACCTGCCGGGGCATCTGCCGAGTGATGCGGAGAAAAAAGAAGAACAAAATGAAGACAAACCTGACGGCGCGCAAACCGATCCGGCGCAAACCCCCGCCGAAGAAGAGAGAAAAGACTCGCAACTCGAGCGCGCCGTCAAATACCTCAAGGATTCGTTCCTGAGCAAGAAGATGGGGGCCTGATCGGCCACATGCGGGCACGGCATCGCCATCTTGGATTCACACTGTAGCCGGCCAGGTTCCTGCGCCTGTCTTCACGAAAAAGAGTTTTCTGTCGGGCTCCCCCAAACGAGCGGGCACAGGGGCCCGCTCCTACGGGTTCGTTGCGTAACGCGAGAGGTTCGTAGGGGCGGACCGGTGTGTCCGCCCTTGGGTGTTCGATCTCATCAGATGCCTCATCAAATCGTAGGGACAGGCCCCCGTGCCTGTCCGCTAAGGGCCTGCGATACCACCGTGTCTTCGTTTCTTTCGTAGGGGTTGCATATGGGGTTGTTGGAAAACCCTGTTTCGAAACCGAGCGCCTTTGACGCTCCCTCCTCGGTCGGGTCAAACCCTCGATACGGCCCTTTATGCCTGCCCGGGATGAGGGGGAGTCCGCAGGGACAGGTCGCGACCTGTCCTCATTCTCTCATCGACCGGGAAAAACCACCGTCATTCCGGCGCATGCCGGAATCCAGAGCGGATGTGTGCGAATATGCGCGGTGCTTCATGCCCTCCCATCGGCAGGAATACGGCGGAAAAGAAATACAATGGCAAAACCACTGGATTCCGGCATGCGCCGGAATGACGGGCGAAACTCGCGCGCCGTAGGGACAACCCCTCCTCGGGGTTGCCCTGCCCCCCGTGGTTGTAGTTTCTCAGGGTGGGCGCGGCCTGGGCAGGCAAAGGGGCCCGCCCCTGCGGATTCATCCCGCCCGTTGTTCCAGGCCCGGCCCTGAGCTAACCTGCCAGGGAACCATCCGCTGGAGGCCCGTCGAACCAAAGGCGGAATGCCGAAAGCATGACAGAGTGCGCCCCGAAAGGAACGCATCTCAAGCCTGGCGCAATCTGCGTGCGGGGTAGCGGATCTCAAACCGAAAACAATCGGAGGAACGTACAATGCTGAGCAGGAGGAACCGTCTTTCACTTCTAGCGGCAGTCGTGTCGTTCCTGATGATGTTGTCCGGTTGTGGAGGTGGCGGTCAGAGCGCCGGGTCCCTGATTCTGGAGACGAATGAAATTGAAGGCGTTTTGAGCGATTTGAGGAGCGATGCGAAATCTCCCGCGCTGGCTCGATATGGTGCTGATCCTCCTCCTCCGGACGTCCCGACGTGTCAGGCGCTTCTATTGGGATGTGAAGGAGGCCTCGGGCCGGTTCACCACAGGGCGGTTGGCAGGTTTGACTTTTCCGGCTTTCGTTTCATGGAACGTCGCCGCGGCGTGTCTTTGGCGGAAAGGAGGCGAGTTTCAGGAGGAGGAGGCGATACGACCAGCTACCGTGCCTTGGCCGGCTGGATCGACCATAGTTTTTTCCTTATCGAGACTCCCGGAATCGGGGTGTCTGAAGAAAACCGGGTTTCCGCAAATTACTATGGCGCCTATTCGATAGGAAACGCAATAGATTCAAATCCGGATGTTTTGGCTGGCGCCGCCGCGACGTGGTCCGGGATCATGGTTGGTATCCGTATTGCCGAGCCGGATAGTTTCGTCAAGGGCGACGCCACAATCACGGTATCCAATCCACAAGGAAATGCTGATCTGCTGGTCGATGTCGAGTTCAGCAATATGAAAGACGAACAAACGGGTGCGAATTTCGATGATGTTTCCTGGGAAGGTCTGGCGCTCGAAGAGGGTTCGTTCGGAGTCGTTCCCGTCAGCGGCGACGAGGCGGATGCCAGCCGGCATCCTGCGAGGAGAGGGGTTTCCGGCCGCTTCTATGGTCAAAACCACGAGGAAGTGGGCGGCTTGTTCGGTTTCACGACGTCGGTTGCTGAAAATGACGGGGGCATTGGAGATATTCATGATGTTTCCGGCGCATTTGGAGCCAGGCGCGACTAGTCCGGCTGCTGCGTGAAGGTGTCTTGTTTTCGATTGCCGGAAATCATTCGGATTCATGGCGGTGAAGCCGCGTTTGCCGTAGGGGCGACCCCTCCTCGGGGCTGCTCCACTATTCGCGAAAGTGGGCCGCCTGCGAGTGGTCCCTGCCAGGGTCGCCGTTGTCTTGTTCATCGAACGAGATAGACCACCGTCATTCCGGCGCATGCCGGAATGACGAACAAAACAGGACTCCCTCGTAGTGGGCCGTTCTTGCTTGTGAGTGATCCTCATTCACGAACGCGCGGGCTTGACATTGGCATGATATTCCCTATATTTATTAATCTAATGGATATCACGCCTCGTCCTGGAGGATGTCCGCATGACTGAAGCGTTGTCCCTGATCGATCTGACGCCCGGCGAAATCGAGCGGCTGCCCGCCAGTCTGCGGAGGAGGATCGGTGGTTCCTCGCGCCCTGAGGATTCCCCGCCCGGCGCCTGGCTCCTCGTGGGCGAACGCACGGAGGGGCGGGCGGAACTGCTCGAACGGGCGCTCGAAATGCTGCCAACACTTGCGGCTGAACGAGGATATCGGTTGTCCGAGGCGAATATCGAGAAAATACTCGACGTGATTCTCTCGGACGCGCCCCGCCCCCGGGTCGAGAATGAGCTCGAAATCGACAATGCCAGGCTGCGCTCCCGGTATATTCAGGAAACGCCCCTTCTGACCGGGGCCGAGGTTCGCGCCGCTTCGGGCTTGAAGCCGCGCAACAGGAGCGAGCCCGCCTCCCGCTGGAAACGGGAGGGCAAGCTGTTCGCAGTGCGCCGCTCGGGGATTGACCACTATCCGGCCTTTCAGTTCGCAGACGGCTCGCCGCGGCCGGTCATCAAGGCGATTCTCGCCGCTTTGCCGAAGGACATGACCGGTTGGCAAATCGCCATGTGGTTCGCATCCGGTAACGGCTGGCTGGACGGCGAGGAGCCGCAGGAACGTCTCTCCGATCCGGACGCCGTCGTCGAAGCGGCCCGCAGTCTGGCCGATCCGGCGGTCGGGTAGGGCATTTCTCCTGGATGTCGATCCGAATACCCCCGTCTGCGCTCGCAGAGCCTAACCTCGTTACACTCGAAGCCGGCGCGCTCGTGCACCGGGTGCACGACAGGAATTACGGCGCGGTCGACTTTAACCCATGCAGGGGTTCTCCCACGCGCTTCGCTCCCGTCTACGATGCGGCGGGTGCGTGCGTTCCGTCTCTTTACGCGGCCGACACGCTGGAGGCGGCGATCCATGAAACGATCTTTCACGATGTTCCCGTAACGGCGAAACGAAAGACCGTTCCCAGGACGCTCGCCCAAAGCCGAGCGCACGCCCGGCTGGAAGTCCTGCGGGATTTGCGCCTCGCCTCCCTGCGCGGCCCCGACCTCAAAAGGTGGCGCATCGGACGCAGTTCGTTGATCGGCGCCTCACCCAAGCTCTATGCCGAAACCGCCCGATGGGCGAGCGCCATACACCACCAGTTTCCCGAAGTCCATGGCCTGCTCTGGACCTCGAACCAGTGCGATCCGGACACCGCATACCTGTTCTTCGGAGACCGCGTCGCGCCGGAGGATTTCCGAATCCTGAACGCGCGCGATGGATTGTTCGACACGACGTTTCTCTCGGACGTTCGCCAGGCGGGCCGAAGATGCGGAATCACTATCACGGTGTAGGTCGACTTTTTCTTTTCTTGTCGTCTGGTCTGCCGAGGAGGGAGGGTTTGCGGTTTGCCGTAGCGGACAGATCGCGACCTGTGGGACAGCCCCGAGGAGGGGCTGTCACTACGGATGAAACCCGACTGGTGAAAGAGAAAAACCACTCCCCCATGTTGTCGACGTAGACCCTCAAGAGGGACGAAAATCCCCAAATCACGCTCACACGCCCCGCCACGTGGAGATGATAGCGCCCGTGCTGGAGGCGGCTTTGGAAGGTGCCTCTGTTTCGGTCAAGGAAATCGAAAGTAGGACCCGCAATCACTCCCCCCTTGAGGGGTCGGGCTTCCCGAGGGGAAAGCTCGCAAGCGAGTCGGTGGGGGGTGCTTTTATTTTGAATTGACCCCCCACGCATCAGCCTTCGCACAAAGCGCTCGGCTTCTGTCGGGCTACCCGAGGAGAAAACCCGACGCGGCTTCGCCGAAAGGGGCCGGGAGATCCCTTTGTAACTGTGCGCCATATCCGTAGCGGTTGCACTTCTCAAGCATCGAGCAGCCGAGAAGGTTCCTACGGCTTTTCCGGTCGGGGCATCCAGTAGCCGACCCCGTGCTGGTTGAAGATGTAGGAGGGCTTTCGCGGGTTGTCGCCCAGTTTGCGGCGGAGTTTCTTGATGAAGGCGCGCACAGGGTCCGTGCCCAGGTAGTAGCGCCCGCCCCAGACTTGGCGCAGCAGGTCATTGTAGGTCGATACTCGTCCCGTGTTGATCGAGAGAACGCGCAACAGCTCGTACTCGGTGGACGTCAGTTCCACGCGGGAGCCTGCCACGGTCACCCGGCGCTCGTCGTAGTGGATGGCAAGCTCACCCAGCACGAAGGGCTCGGCCCGCCCGCGCAACGCGGCCCGGATCCGCGCCACGAGTTCGGTACTAGAGATGGGCTTCACGATGTAGTCCGCGGCGCCGCTCTCGAGGGCCTGCGCGATCGTCTCGTCGCGGCCGTACGAGGAGATGAATATGACCGGCTGGTCGGCGAGTTCGGGAACACTCCGCATGAGCTCTATGCCGTCGGTATCGGGCAGCATCAGGTCGAGCAGGACCAGGTGGGGCCTCTCAGTCTCGATGAGGCGGGAGAGTTCCCGATGGTCGCCGGTCACCAGCGTCGCGTAGCCCGCATCCGTAAGCGCGTCGCGAAAGAAACGCAGCGCCTGCGGATTGTCGTCCACCACCAGGATGCGTGCCTTATCCTCCCCCTCTTGGTGCGCAACCGGCCGGCTACGGCCAACTGCGCCCTCGCCGCCCGCCTCCTCGGCCATGGGGATGGTGAAGGTGAACCGAGCGCCCTGGCCGGGACCATCGCTCTCGGCCCGGATACGCCCGCCGTGCGCCTCCACAAGACCCTTGCAGATGGCGAGCCCCAGGCCGCCTCCGAGCCCGTGCTCCCCATCTCCGGCGCGGGTGTATTTGCGGAAAAGGTGCGGCAGCCGCTCCGGCTCTATGCCCCTGCCATTGTCGCGGACCGAGATCGCCACGTGCGCCCCGTCGCGCAACGCGGCTATCCGGATGGGGGACGACTCCGGAGAGTGTCTCGCGGCGTTGGAGAGGAGGTTGTTCAGTACCTGGACGATGCGTCGCCGGTCGGCCATCACCCGGGGGAGTTCCGGTGCCAGGTCGATGAGGACGTCGTGCCTATAGTTGCCGCTCAGGAAAGTGTTCCTCGTCCGCTCCACCAGGGAGGTCACCTCCGTGGGCTCGGTCGACACCGAGAGCGTGCCGGAGTCGATGCGCCCCGCATCGAGCAGGTCGCTGACAATACTGCGCATGTGATCGGCCTGCTCGGCGATGATGCGGAAAAACTCACGCATCTCGGCCCGCTCCAGGGACGACGAGGTATCCAGCAAGGTGGCGGCGGAGCCTTTGATCGAGGTCAGCGGCGCACGCAACTCGTGGCTCACCATGTCCAGGAACTCGGCCCGCAACCGCTCGAGTTCCTCGAGCGGCGCCAGGTCCTGCATGGTGACGACCACGGACTCGACGGCGCCATTTGCGGATCGGATCGGTGTCGAGTTGATCAGTGTTGTGACGCGTCGCCCATCTGGAACCGAGAGCACGATCTCCTCGGCCCGGATCGTCGTTGCGTTGCTCAGCTCGCGTGAAAGGGGGAACTTTTCGAGCGCGATCTCGCGCCCGTCGGCGCGCAGGTATTTGATCGTCGGGAGAAGCTGCTCGGGCGTCTGACCCGGCATGAGCAGGTTCTCGACGATCCGCCTGGCCTCGCGATTGAGGGACGCTATACTGCCGGTCTTCGCATCGAAGACCACGACGCCGACCGGGGAAGTGTCGATAAGCGCCTCGAGATCGGAGCGCGCGCGCTGCTCGTCGCGGTAGGCGCGCGCGTTGGCGATCGCCGTTGCCGCCTGCGATGCGAACAGCACCAGGAGTTCCTCGTCCTCACTCGTGAACTCCTCTCCTGATTCCTTCTCGACGAGATAGAAATTCCCTACGTGAACGCCCTGATGGCGCATCGGCGTGCCCTGGAAGGCCTTCGACGGCAGGCGATCGGCCGAGAAGCCCAGCGAGCGGATGTAGGCCGGCGCGTCTGGGATGCGCAGCGGCCCGGACAGGTCGCGGAAGAACTCGAAGAGCTTCGGCCCCTCGGTCCATTCCTCCAGGTTACGGTGCTCCTCTTCGGTGAAGCCGGATGTGACGAAGTCTACGGGTTCTCCCTTCTCGTCGATTGTGGCGATGCCGCCGTATTGCGCTCCTGTCAGCTTGCGGGCGCTTTCCACGATCTCGTGCAGGACGGTGTCGAGGTCGAGACTCGCGCTGATGCGCAGGCTTGCGGCGCTCAGTCGGGAGATTCGCTCACGCAGCGCTTCGTTCTCTTCCCTTATCCGGTCATTGCTCTTCAACGGGCCGTACTCCTCGTGTTTCGCACCTGAATATCTGCCTCCTGAAAGAATGCGGATTCTGTGGAGCAGCCATGACTCGGGACGCAGCTTGTCCTGATGCAGGCCACCGAATCGGGAACATGCCGACAATTCACAATAAAATCACTCTTTATAAAAATTATTCACATATATTTCACATAAATTGCCTTAAACTTGTAAGCTATACATGCAGACACAACGATGACTGACTTGCGCACGTTGCAGGGGAGTTCAAGAAATTCAGGCCTGCAACGAGTGGTTGAACTCAGGGTCAGTTTCCAGTCATCAGAGATCAAGCCTTCGGGAGCACTACTTCTTAGTTTCAGATTTTGTGGCAGACAGATTGAATGCAATTAAGGCCAGAAGAATCAACGTAATTCTTCCACATACAGGGGAAACAAAATGGCGCCGCGACTCGACAAGCAAATACTCCATAAAACCTCATTTCGTTTCACAGTGATTTTGGTAGTACTTGTTTGTGTTTTCACATTATCAGGCTGTGGTGGGGGAGGTGGCGGAAGCACAAGCATGACTGGCGGCGGCCAGGAACCGATGCGTCAGGAGTTGGTCAACAAGATCAATGAAATCCAGGCTGCGGAACGCGCCAATAACAGCGATGATGATGTGGTCTTGGATATTCTCAATACGGCCGCCAACCCGCCCCGCGGGATGACAACCCTTGCACTGGGACCCATGGTCAGCAGCACGACGCAAAATTCAGGTACAAGGGGCCGGACGACCTTTAGAGCATCCTTTATAGCAGAATACGATTCGGATGGAATGCTGCAATTTACTTATGAAGACTCCCGTGATGATTCTCCTAGACTCAGGACAGAGGACCAAGATGCGTCGGTCAATAGAGTGGAGGGCATCCCGGCGGCGGGCTGGAAAGGCGTTGAATTCCAGGGAGAATCAACGAATTGGCATCATTATGCAGATCTCTTCTCCGATATCGAGAACAACGAGGACATTGATTATCTGGTCATGGGGATTTGGGTGAGTGCGAGAAAGGAAGAGGAAAGGAGAACGGACGCATCCAATTACGGCTTGTTGGTCGCCGTGAGCGGCAACGATCCATTCAAAATGTACTACCTCGCTGGCCTCGCAGGCACGGCGGCCTACGAGGGTCCCGCAACCGGGCTGCGCATGATGAAAGCGAACGCAACTGCCGCGCCCGAGTTTGACATCTTCAATGCGAAGGCGAGCTTGACGGCCGATTTTGGCGATGCGACTGCGGCGGGAGCCATCTCCGGTACTATCACAGAGGGCATGACGCAAGGCGGCGTAGCGCTACCAGATATTATGCTGAATTCCGCTGATATAGAAGATGCCATAAACGTTGGCGTTTTCCGTGACGACACCAGCGGTATGACGAGTGATGGAGCAACTCTTGCAGGCAGTTGGGGCGGAAGGTTCTACGGCAACGGAGCGAGTACGACAGAGCACCCTGGTTCAGTGGCCGGCACCTTCGGGGCGAAGACGGCGGATGATCTCCAGGCCATCGTGGGCGTCTTCGGGGCGTATAAACAATAATCAAAAGTGAGGGAGGCGGGGAGGCGGCTGCATGGCCGCCTCCTTTTTCTGGCTGGCGGGTTTCTCTTTGGCCTCCCTTCGCCTGCATGGGCCTGGACCGAAGGGACGACGGCGGATAGTTTTGATACGCCCGCGCGCGAGGGTTTGGAAAACATTTGAAAAGGAGGAAGCAGGCATGAGTATTCTTCGCATCGTTACTCCTATCGTTCTGTCAGTCGGATTTCTTCTTGGCCTAACTAAGCCTGCATGGGCCCAAGAGACATCGGCAGATAGCTTCCACAGGCTCGCGTGCGTGAATTACTCGCCTGGTTCCTCCCCTTGGCGCATCAGGAACCTTTATGATTGCGAGACCCGTAAGATGTTCGTGCCGTACCAGCTTTGGACCGGCGCAAAGTGGGACGGCCGCAAGGACGGACCATGCATGCACAAGGCCGACTCCACCTTCACCGTCAACGATAGAAGCATGACGAGGATATGGGGCCCAAAGAAATGGAGGAACCCCAAAACAGACAAGGAAGAAATGGTCTGGGTCCGGGAAAAGGTTCAAGGGTGGAAGGAGCAGTACTTCACCTGTCATGAAAAAGGTATTGGCAGGCTCTATGACAGCCGGCGTCCACGATATTACCGGATAGGGCGTTGCAAGTTCCCGGCCGGTCATGGATGGAAAATTGGCGTCAGGAGAGACTGCCTCAAAACTTCGTTGAAAATCATCCACGTCGGCCTGGATGATAAAGGCCACTTGAGTGAGATAAAGTTCGAGTATTGGTCCAGGAGGGACAGGCTGGATCATATCTACCGCTATGTCCCGAACCAGGGAATGACGAACGCCTGGAAGCAGTGAAACACCCCGGGCGGCGCGCAGTCCGGCCCCGCGCAAACCCCCGCCGAAGAGAAAAAAGACACACAACCCGAGCGCGCCGTGAAATACCTCAAGGATTCATTCTTAAGCAAGAAGATGGGAGCCTGATCGGCAAGGACATGCGGGGCGTCAGCCGGTTTTGCGTCGCATGGCGGTTCCTCCTCGGGGTCCGCCACCTACAAATCCATCGCGAATCCCGTATGGACAGGCCTCCGCGACTGTCCGAGGTCGCGACCTGTGGGACAGCCCCGAGGAGGGGCTGTCACTACGGATGAACCCCGACTGGTGAACGAGAAAAACCACTCCCGCCAGTTGCCGAAGTTGTCCCTCAAGAGAGCAGTAACCCCCCAAATCACGCTCACGCGCCCGGATGGACGTTGCTTCGCCGCGAAATTTCCCGTATCCCCTTGAACCAGAGCTGGATGAGGTTGGCGCAAAGCGAGGAGGATGAACGTGTATATCCTGGGCGTGGAAACGAGTTGCGACGAGACGGCGGCGGCCGTTTTGGAGTTCGGGGATGGTTCCGCCCCCCGTGTCGCTTCCAACGTCGTGGCCTCGCAGCACGAGATCCACGAGAAATACGGCGGCGTGGTCCCCGAACTCGCGGCGCGACGCCACGTGGAGATGATAGCGCCCGTCCTGGAGGCTGCCTTGGAAGAAGCCTCGGTTTCGGCGGAAAAAGTCGACGCCGTGGCGGTCACGCGCGGCCCAGGCCTGGTGGTGGCCCTGCTCGTGGGCCTCTCCGCGGCGAAGGGCCTGGCGTTTGGCCTGGGCGTTCCGCTCATCGGCGTGCATCATCTGGACGGTCACGTTCACTCGCTGTTTCTGCCGGCGGAAGAGGGAAGCGCAGCACCGCCCCCGTTCCCGCACCTGGGCTTCGTGGTCTCGGGCGGGCACACGGATTTCTACCGCGTGGACGGACATTCCGGGGTAACGCACCTGGGCGGCACGCTGGATGACGCGCTGGGCGAGGCCTACGACAAGGTGGCGGCCATCATGGGGCTGGGCTATCCGGGCGGTCCCATCGTCGATCGCCTGCACGCGAAGTTTCTGGAAGGAAACGGAAAAGACGCCGCTCCGGTCGAGTTCCCCCGGCCGCATCTGGCGGACAGGCCCTACGCCTTCAGCTTCAGCGGGTTGAAAACGGCTGTGTTAAACTACCAGAAAGAACGAGGGCTGTACCTGAGCGACAGGAACCTCCCCCCCTGGGCGCGTCCCCAGGAAGTCCCCGAAGAAGTGGCGTGCGCCGTGGCCGCGGGCTTTCAGGAGGCGGCGGTGGAGGTGCTGGTGGAGAAGGTGAGCAGGGTGGTTCGCCGGGAAAAGCTGCCCGCCGTCTCCGTGAGCGGGGGCGTGGCCGCGAACTCGTATCTGCGCAGGAAGCTGGCCGAACGGGCCGCGCATGAGGGCTGGTCGCTCCATTTCCCCGCGCGCAAATACTGTACGGACAACGCCGCCATGATCGCCTGCGCGGGCGGCTTCAGGCTCAGGGAACGCGGGCGCGAGGCTTTCATGGATTTCACCGATCTGGATGCGGACCCTTCCTGGGAACTGGGAGATGCGTCGGATGGATAGCGTTTTAGAGAGGATGAACTGATGCGCCCCGAAGAAGCGGGCCCGAGCGTAAATGAGGAGAGGCTTGAGGCCGTTCCCCCGCCGCCTGCGGGTTTCGATGCGCCCCTGGATATCGGGGGGGTGAAGCTCGAGAACCGCCTCGTCATGGCGCCCATGGCGGGCTATACGAACCTGCCCTTCCGCACGCTGGTAAAGGCGCACGGCGCAGGCATGGTGGCCACCGAGATGGTGAGCAGCCAGGCACTGGTGCGGCGGCACCAGAAGACGTATGACCTGATGCGAAACGACGCGGCGGAGAAGCCGGTCTCCATCCAGCTTTTCGGCGCGGACCCGGCCCAGATGGGCGAGGCGGCGGCCATGGTGGAAGAAGCGGGGGCAGACATCGTTGACTTGAACTGCGGATGCCCCGTCAAGAAGATTACGAAAAACCAGGCGGGCTCCTCGCTGCTCAGGTACCCCGAGCGGGCGCATGAGATCGTCTCCGCCATGGTTCGCGCCGTGCGCATTCCCGTGACGGTGAAGATGCGCACAGGCTGGGACACCGTAGAGCGGAACTCTGCGGAGGTCTTCGCCAGGGCGGTGGAAGACGCGGGCGCAAAGGCCATCACCGTGCACGGCAGGACCCGCCAGGCCATGTTCAGCGGCGCGGTGGACCTGGAAGCCATCGCGCGGGTCAAGCGCGCGGTCAGGGTGCCCGTCCTGGGGAACGGCAGCATCCTGAGTCCTCAGGACGCGATCGCCATGATCCGCCGCACCGGCGTGGACGCCCTGATGATCGGGCGCGGCGCGGTCGGCAATCCGTGGATTTTCTCGCGCCTGCTCCACTGGCTCAAAACCGGAGAATTGCCCGCACCGCCCGGCTTGGCCGAGAAGAAGAACATGGCGCTTCGCCACCTGGGGCTCCTCCGGGAGGTGCTGGGCGAGCGGCTCGCCGCCTTCCACTCCCGGAAGCATCTGCCCGCCTACACGAAAGGGCTGCGGGGAGGCTCGGCGATGCGCGAAAGGGTGAACCGGACCGAGGATATGGACGCCGTTCTCCGCGAGGTGGAGATATTTTTCGATAATCTGGCCTTGCGCTCCCGGATGATCGGGGCAGGGGAGAGCGCTCATGCGGCTTGAGGGCAGGCGCGCCTTCGTTACCGGCGGCGGGCGGGGCATCGGGCGCGCCATCGCGCTCAAATTCGCAAGCGCGGGCGCGGACGTCGCCGTCGCCGCGAGAACGCGCGCCGAAATCGACGCGGTCGCCGGGGAGATAGAGGAAACGGGGCGGCGCTCCTTGGCGATTCCCTGCGATGTGGGCGACTCCAAAGAGGTGGACGAAGCCGTTCAGCAAACAAGCCGGGAGCTGGGTGGCGTGGACGTCCTGGTCGCCAACGCGGGCGCGCTCGTACACGCGCCGCTGAGCGAGACCACCGACGCCCTTTGGGACGAAATGATGCGCGTGAACCTGAATGGCGCCTTCTACGCCTTTCGCGCGGCGATCGGCGGGATGAGCGAACGCGGCTGGGGCCGCCTCATCGCGATCAGCTCGGTGTCGGGCAAGATCGGCGGGCCGAACCGCAGCGCCTACCACGCGGCGAAGCACGGCGTCCTGGGCCTGGTCCGCTCGGTGGCGCTCGAAGCGGCGGCGGCGGGCGTCACCGTGAACGCGATTTGCCCCGGCTTCGTGGAAACGGGAATGGTCGCCACATTTCGGGAAGGTCTAGCCGAACAAACGGAGGGTGGAGAAAGCGCGGAGGAGGCGATGAATCGCTACCGGGACGAGGTCCCCATGCGGCGCTTCCTCGCACCCGAGGAGATCGCCGCGATGGCCTTGTACCTCGCGAGCGAGGAGGCGGCCGGCATCACCGGGCAGGCCTACACCATCTCCTGCGGCGCGATACAGATCTGACCCTGGCTTGAGACGCGCGCTTCAAGAATCCCGCCCCGGACGGGCTTGTTGAAAAGCCTTTGTTAAGGGAGTAACCCCCCAATCCCCCTGGCAGGGTACAGACAACCCTCTTGAAGGGGAAACCCCATAAAAGCAACCCCCCCTACCCCCCCTTGTCAGGGGTCAAACGCGAGTGAGGAACGAGCGTTTGCATAAGCCATTGGCGGG
>LXNJ01000005.1_pt1 | contig 132091 bp, 93 predicted proteins | sample 809081 | NCBI WGS metagenome assembly LXNJ01 (sample SAMN04870510, study PRJNA318959) | sponge metagenome | biome: sponge; feature: marine sponge reef; material: water | host: Petrosia ficiformis | place: Greece: Milos, Mediterranean Sea | collected 2013-05-29 | depth 5-7 m
GCCAGTGATTCGAGCACGCTGCAGCTGCGGCCAACTTGGTGCATGGCGGCGCGTGTCCATGCGCCCGGCATGTGCGGCGCTGAGCGCCGGCTTTATTTAGTGATTGACCGAAAACCCCTGCAAAGAGGGGGTCGGTCAATCACTACTTAGAAAGCATCCTGTGTACGCCCCTTGTGCGCACGCTGTGCGGAGATTGCACTGACCAACGCTGTGTTTCCCCAACCATCCCATTCACCATGCAAGAGGCAAACATCTTCCTCTGGCCAAGCTCATAACGTTGAATACGCTGGGCGCATATTGGCCCGCAAATGCGAACGTCAACATGGCTTTATGGGTCACGGTAGCACCAGGCAAGGCCTTACAGCTCAGTTGTAGGAGTGCTCGGCGTGCCGCTTGGCACCGCGGGCCTAGCCCAAGCGCCGACCTTCCCGCCTCCGCTCCATACGGAGCGATGTGCCACTGTGCCTGTGCGCACTGCGATGGCCATTCCTGCCCGGCGTAGGCATTCCAATGCCAGAAAACACGCCGTACATCAGCCTCCGACTCGCTGACCTGAATGGCACCTGCTGTGCGGATGCATCCGGACGGTTCCATACTATGGCAAATGAATGGCGACTTGGGGCGACAGGCCTTGCGTCAGCGTTCAGAAGCGCTTGACGCCGCTCCGATTGCGCGCGTTCAGGAATGGCTGTATTTGCAGGTGCAGGGCGGTTGCGATTTCGCAGTCACAGTTTGACCATGATGCGATTCTGCTGCGTCGCGCCGCTTGTGAGCCGATAGAAGTAAAGCCCAGCTCCCAGTCCGCTTGCATCGTAACGGATCCGGTGCCGACCCACGCTGTGATGATGATCAGCCAGCCGCGTGACCCTTTGCCCTAGCGCATTGAACACTTCGATCTGCACAGGGCCCGGGTGCGTAACAGTGTAGGCGAGGGTGGTTGCGTCACGAAACGGATTCGGGTAGTTTTCGTGCAGCATGGCGCGCTCCCAGCCTGGCTCTTCCTCTGTGGACAACGGCCCCGAATAGATGAACCGCAGCCAATTGATGCTGGTATTGTTTTCGTGCACAGTCAGCCGCAAGTCGCGCACGCCCTCGTCGAGTGCTACATCGGTGGCAAATACTATGCCCCACTGGTTGGGTGTCACCACATCATCGTACAGGACCTGGTCGACGCCATCGACCGATAAGGTGAACGCTGCTCTGGCACCATACGTAGATAGGCGCACGAAGAACGTATACAGGCCGGGGTCCACCACACGGACGGTGTACGCAAGCCACTCGTGGCGCACGCTCTGCACATGGTACCCGCTGCCGTCGGTAGTACGGTAGACTTCCACGCCTTCGGACTGCCGGATCCCGTCTCCAAAGTTGGATGGATTAAGGTCAAAGTAGCCGATGTTCGGACCGCCAAGATCAAAGTATTCAGCTTCTATCCTGCCGGGCACTGCGTGCGGAGCGACAAGGTACGGAGCCTTGTCGCAGCTTTGGCCAACAGTAAGCACCGTTGTGTCGGCAGCGGTAGTCCATCCAAGGTCGTCTATCGCCAAGGCGGTCAGCTTGTAGCAGCCTGGGTGCACTCCTTGGATGGTGTGCTCGTACGGAGGCGAGGTGTGCTGACTCAGGATTGCATCGCCTTGTCTGAACTCCACGCGATGCACGACGCCATCTGCGTCTGTCGCATCAGCAGCCAAGCGCAGTGTGTCGCCGGCCGCCAAGGCGTTTGGAGGCATAAATGTGAGATACGGCTGCGCGATGTATCGATACACCCGGACATAGTCGATGACGAATTGCTGCGGGAAGATGGAGTCGTCTATCCCTTGCGCACCGCCCCAGCGGCCGCCAATAGCGATGTTGAGCAGCAGGTGGAATTCGCGATCAAACGGCCAGGACACCCAGCCATCGCCTTCGTTGTGATACGTAAAGTAGACGTTGCCATCAACAGCAAAATCCATCCGCGTAGGCGTCCAGTCCACGCTGTATTCATGGAAGGCTGTTTCGGCGTCGCCCACATACCGACTGTCGCCCCGGGCGTTGGCTCGCTGGTGGTTGTACTTGTTCGTGTGCACGGCGGCGTGAATCCGGCCCGCATCATATCCCACATGCTCCATGATGTCTATTTCGCCGTTGTCGGGCCAACTCCCATTGCCGTACGGATTGTTGGTCGGCAGCATCCATATAGCCGGCCAGGTTCCCCGACCCGAGGGCAGTTTGGCCCGCACCAGGATGCGTCCATAAGCCCAGTCTCCCTTGGCCTTGGTGACCAGGCGTGCCGAGGTGTACTCCTTGCCTTGGTACGATTCCTTGTGCGCTTCGATGATGAGCGCACTGCCATCCACGCGGGCATTCTTTTCGCGGGCGCTGGTATAGTATTGCGCTTCGTTGTTCCCCCATCCGTGCCCGCCTACGTCGTAGCTCCAGCGCGTTCCGTCCGGGAGGCCTTGGTAATCGAATTCATCAGCCCACACCAGGTCCCATACCTGCGCTGCCGCTGGTGCTGTGCCCCAGGACAGTCCCAATCCAAGCATCATAAGGCTTACTGCGCTGCGCATGGGCATGGACTGCTGCATTTCGGATTGGTGTGTGTTGCACGAGGTTGCCAGCCAATATACGTTTTGGCACTTTGGAATCACGCAGTTGCGCCGGCGTCCTTGGCTCAGGGACTGACCCCCGCAGACCTGCGTACAGCAGCGCACTTCAAGGTGCAACGTCCTCAACGGTAACTGGTCCCGTGCGATCCAGTGGATGCCCGTGCCCAAGACCCAATTGCCCTGAGAAGCAAGCACATGGGCATAGGCACCAAGCTGGAAGGGATGGTCGGCGTCAGCGGGTGGGGAGTACCATATGCGAGGCGAACTGCCCCCAGGTGATCTGGCCGGTGCGCAGCCAGTGGATGCCTGCGCCTAGTACGGTCTTGCCCTGAGACGAAAGCACATGGATATAGGCATCAAGCTGGGCACCATGCTTCCTGAAGGAATCCTCGATATTTCTGACTTTCTCCGACTTGTGATCCAGAATCCAGACGCCATGCGTGGTTTCAACGATCATATCCGCGACACCGGATACAATGGTTCCGTTGTCCATCGCGCCAAGGAGTGGCCACTCGCGCAGCACATTTGCGGGACTGAGCCGCGAAGCCATCCAGTCCTCAAAACGCACCACCGCCTCCTTGAGGATGGCCCGTCCAGCTCCACTTGCAAGGTGGTTGGACCAGGTCTCCATCGTATCGGCCAGGTCGGGACGTTGCCCCAGCACCTCGAAGCAGCGATGCAAAAACACGCCAAGCGCGTTCGGTCCCACCTCCCTGAGTGCGGCAACGTCGTGCTCGGGAAGCTGTACCCCTTGCCCGTATCGGATGGTGCGGACAGGTAGATCGGCGTATGCTTTGTCTATGTGGGTTTGCGCATCGGTCGTTGTGTCCTCATCGGCTTCTGCACCGGCCACTTGGTCCAGGTCGGACGGATAGAGCGCTTCAAGGGTCAAGTCCCTAGGCGCGTTCCCCGGCCTAATGGCGCGGCGGCCAACGTCGGAAAGCAGACGAGTGGGCGCACCTTGGGCGGCCAGGTCCTCGTCCGGCAGCGCTGCATCGCCCTCGATAACATGGCATGCGTACGGCACGTCAGCGATGCTTAACGCTTGCTGTACGGCATCGAATGAACACTGGTGGGTTCGCAAGAGCGACCAGTACGTTTGCGCCTTGGAACTGCGCGTAGCGAGATAGTCGGGCCACTCAATGATCAGCTTGTTGCGGGGGCGGCTCAGCACTACGTACAAAAGACGCAGCGCCGTCTCACGTGCGGCAGCATCAAGATGCGCCCGAGCTGTTTCGTTCTTCGTTGGCGAAACGTACAAGGGACTAAACTGAATCTCCGCTGCGCTCAGAATTTGCGACAGATCATCAAACGAAGCGTACTCGAAGCCCAGATCTGGTAGTCTCCCTTCCACCGTTTTATGAAGCCCCGCGGCTACGACAACGGGCCATTCGAGCCCCTTGGCACTGTGCCATGTGGACAGCACGATGGCATCCTGCTCGAGCACTTTTTTCTCCGGCTGCTGATCCTCATCCTTAGTGCGCGCACGCAGCCAGGACAGGAATGTGGGCACACCGGATCCATGAAGTCCCCCATGTGCCATAGCCACGGGTTCAGCATTGGTGAACTCGCGAGCGGCCGACAAGAGGTGGATCAGATTGGCCCGATGCTGCTCGCTGTCAGGCCATTCCATGACCCGGTCAAACAGCTTCAGTCGTTGCAGCACGCGGGCGACCAGCGTGTGGACCGATAGCGACGCAACACCAACCCCGGCGCCATTGTTACGGCCATCGCTTTGACGGCTTTTTTTGCGCAAGTCGTCCAGATTTTCCAAGATGGCGTCATCGATGCGAGGCGGCTTCTCGTGGCTTTCGATCAGGTGCGCCAGCGCGTCGGGCAGCGTGTGTTCGCCAAGCTCCGTAGCCGCCAGATAGAGCGCCGCGTGCCGGTCCGCGGGGTTGACCAGGTAAGTCAGCGCCTGCAGCACAATCTGCACCGGGCGCGAAGCAAGCCAGCCGTCTTCCCTGTACTTAACGTGCAAGCCAAGCTGTCGGAAGATGGCGGCATACTCTTTCAGCATGAAGTTCGTCGGACAGAGCACGGCGATATCGCTTCCTCGCAGGCCACGGGACTTCTTGGTGCTGCGGTCCTTGATACGAAGCGTCTCGTCTGCAAGCAACGCCTTGATACGATTGCCAATTGTCCACGCGCGAACCCGGCACCGATCTTTCCTGGGGCGCGTTGGGAAGTGAGCGATCTCCAGCGGCGGCAACCGACCGGGTTTCGCCTCGGGGGAGAGCTTGTCGTATTCCTTTCCAAAGAGCACGCTGCCGAACGCGTTGATGATGGCCATCAGATCGCGCTGCGAGCGCCAGTTGCTGGGGAGCGACTTCGCTTGATGCTGCGTAGCCAACGCTTGGAAAAGCCGCGGATCCGCCCCCTGAAAGCCCATGATGGCCTGCTTCAGATCACCGACCACCAGGGTCTTCGGAATACCGGCCTCCTTGAGCGCCCAAAGCAGAGCGAACTGCAGCGGGTTCGTGTCTTGAAACTCATCCACCACCAGACAGTCGATGCGCGCGGCCAATGTCTTGCGAACATCTTCTTGTGTGCGCAAGAGGTATTCTGCCCGTGCATTCATGTCCATGTAGTCCACCAGTCCTGCGGCAGCCTTCAGTTTTTGGTAGCTCCCCTTGATGTCGTGTGCAGTGGTTAGCAATATGCGCCCAAGCGCTATTGTCTGCTCTAAGGGGCCAGGATGCACATCCAAGCCGCGGGCCGCGTCTTTGACGCGGTCAGCCAAGGCAGTGTACTCCGCCGGCAACGGCAGCTTCTTGGTAGATGTCGTCCGGAGATTCTGAAGGTTGTTCCAAAGCGTCCAGTCGCGCTTCAAGGCATCCTTGCCAAGCGCCTTTTTGAGGTTGCTATAGTCCCGTCTGAATGCTTTAGCAGGGCCCTTGCCGAGACTCGTCGCGTCAAAAAAATCAATCCAGGAACGCGGATACACTTGCAGCAACGTGTGAATGCTGCCCAAAAGCGCCTGCTCCAACGCGGCAGTTTTTTTGGTGTCTCCATAGTCCTTGGATAAACGCTGTTCCATGGCCGCGACCAATTGCCGAACACGCACCTCGTCCGCTATTCCGATCTGCCTAAGCAGTCGAAGCGCGCGCAACAGGTGATCCCGGAACTGGTCGGCAGCGGTACGTTTGGTGATCCACTGGAAGGTGTAGCCATAGCCTGCCAGGTCGTGCGCCACATCGTCCGCTGCAGTTGACTGCGCAAGTGCGCGGCGTATCAGTGCGCCTTTCTCGTCGTCACTCAGCAGGCGCGGACGCGGAGAGATGCCCGCCTCAAATGCAAACTCCGTGAGCAAGCGGAGCCCAAAGGCGTGGATTGTAGAGATGTACGCTTGGGACAGCTTCAAGGCGTCTGCTAGCCGACCGTCCTCCAGAAGCCTGGCCGTGATTCGTTCGCGCAGCTCCAAAGCTGCCGCTTCCGTAAAGGTGACGGCCAACACGCGGTCTGGTCTGACTGTGCCCTCCGCAATCCATTCGCCTAGCTTTTGCTGAACAGTGTACGTCTTGCCGGACCCGGCACCCGCACGGTATATGGTGTGCTCTTCCCGGTTCATCCGTCTCCATTCTTGAACGCAAACAACTCGATCAGAGGACTGGCATTCAGTGCGAACAGGCTGATGCTGAGCTTTTCGAAGAGCGTCCTATCTGCATCGGTATTGAGCGGCACGGTGCCGGTGCGCAGCGCATCGAGGTGACCGCGCACATGGAGCGTGGCCTGCGCACTGACATCGTCTTCCAGCGCATGCCAATTCGGGATGCCTTTGGCGCTGGGGGCGGGGGCATCGGTCAGATATTCCTGATCTCGCATGGTGAAGTAGGCAATGTGGGTGCGCTGGGTGCTGTCGCCAAAATGCATCCGGGCCAAAGCGCGATAGATGCTAGCCTGGAGCTCATATCCCTGCTTCATCTGCTCCAGCCGTCGGCTGGACTTGGTCCATTTGTAGTCTACCACAAAGCGCTGACCACGGCCAACGTCAAAGATTACGTCTGCACGACCGCCCACAGGGATGCCTTCCCAGAAAGTACCTGGAGGCGAGCGCAGCGTGTATTCGCTTTTGAATGAATGTGCTTGGAGCGCAATCAGGATTTTTTGCCATTCCTGGACTGCGTCTACCAGCTGCTTCGTCAGATTCAGCCGCTCAATGCGCCAGAGTGGGCCTAGTAGGTGCTGACCCTGCTTTCGGGCTGCTTGCTCGAGGATCCTTTTCACATCTGACGCTAATTCGTCTGGGCTGCGATGCAGAAACTCCTCATCGACCAGGTCTTGCAGTACGCTGTGGACCAGCGATCCCGCAAGGAGTGGCCCCACGGATTCCGGCTCCCATTCCTGCGGCAAGGCGTTGAGCCGGTGCAGGAGCCATGCCAAGGGCGAAACCAGCATGCGCTCCAGGCTGGACGGCGATTCCCTGCGCAACGTCCTTGGGTCATCGAACCGATACAAGAGATTGCGCCCCAGTTCAATACGAGGCGCTGCGGGGGTTAGTACGCGCGGCGGTGAGGGTTTTGTGGCATCGGCCGTAGCCAGGTACTGGATGCGGTGGCGCGTGTCCGTGTTGTCCAGGTCTACGACGAGCTCAGCGTCGCGCGGCCCCGTGATGAGGCGCTGCATGAAGGCCAGGCTCTCTGACTGCCCCGCCGGGTCGCCGATAGGATTCCTGTACGGAACAAAGAAGGTAACTGCATCATGCACAGCGCCCAGCTGCCTGCGGAGCCGTTCACGCGCGCGCGCGATGCGTTCTGATGGCGTCGGCATGGCCAGCCTATGCAGCCGCCTAATGGCGAGCAGCTCTTCCTCGAAAAACACGGAAGATGTCCCCGCAGCTTTCGGATAGCGTGATTCGTCAAAGCCCAGCGCCAACAGGTGCCTTACGTCGCGCCATGGCTCATGGGTTTCGCGCCAAATGGTGATGCCTTCGAGGGTATGCACTGGGGAATCCTCTCGGCCAACTGCGTCAGGCGATGGTGCTGCAACTCGCTGCAAAAGAGCCCAGTCCAGTTCCTGCATTGATTCCAGCTCTCGTTTCACCTCCTCGACGGTCCGATGTGCGTGCGTCCGGTGCTTCAAAAGGTGCTGGGGCAGGCCATTGCTGTGCAGGCCATCCAGCAGCGCGTCAAGGGAGTCCAGGGCGGTCCCCAGCGAGGCGCGCTTCACATCTTTACCTTCAAGCAGCGCCGCCAGCTCCTGCGTCAAAGGGTCCATTTTCTCGGTCACCTTCGCCAGGTTTTCTCCATCCATGATCTGTTGGGCCATGAAGGCACCAGCCTCCAATGACCTGGTCATCAGGGGCGACGTCAGCACGGCAGCCTTGGCCATGGCCGGACTGAAGGGCTGCCGGCAGTACAGGAAGTGAAAAACCAACTCGGCACCGACATCGCGCGATTGATTCACGCCCGGCAGCCCGGACAGCGCAAAGCCGGCGCGCCCGAAGGCGTCACGAACTGCCAGCGCGTATTCAGGGCTATCCGGAAGGAGTATCCCTATGTCGGCGGGTGTCCAGTCCGGGTGGGCGCTGAGAAGCTGCTGCGCCATGCCTGCGGCCACTTCGGCTTCCTGGTAGTAGTCCCGCACACGTATCCACTGCGTCGAGGCATCCGCAATGGCTTGTGACTTGGCATTGTCGCTGAAGAGCTGCGTCTGCAGCGCATGGAGTGCGGTTCGCGCAGGCGCACGGGGCGGTGCATGGAGGCATGCTTCCAGTTCCCGCTGCAGTGCAGCGTCATGCGCGCCGTCCGCGTCCAAATTGAGTTTGCGGATAAGCGCTCCATGCCAGCGCGCGGTTGACGGCAGTCCCCTGACATGGTACACGAGGATCCGTGTCGCTGCAGCAGGCGCGCGAGCGCGCAGCAGGCGGCGTACCAGATCCAATTTGCCCGGGAGTCTTCCGTTTAGGGCCCGGCGCAGCCGAAGCAGGTCTTGCACACGCTTGTGGAAACGCGTTGCCTGGGCGGTGTGGTCCTGCAAGCGGAGGGGCCTGTAGGGATCTGACGCGGCAACCAGGTTGCGCAGTGCAGACTTTATGGCATCGGCGGTTTCGGTGGGTGCGACCTCGAAGCTCTTGCTCCAGAACGCGTCTTCCAGGCTTCCTAGCGCTTCCACAAACTGATCGTCGGCAGCGGCGCCTTCTGCTGCAACGAAGTACCTGGACGCGGCGCTTTCCCACAGCTGATCCAGCATGCCGACGATCACACCGGAGCGTGCATGCCTTGTAGCCAGGTGCCGGCGCACGCGCCGGGCCGCATCAGCGTCTGGAACCAGCAGGAAATGAATGGGCGGCGGTTGCATAAGCAGAGGCCAGACCAGCGTGATTCTGTTGTCTGCGTGTCCGAACAGCTCCAATGATAGCGCAATTACGCTAACCGCAATGGCGGTTGCGCTATGCCGCGCGGACAGAGAAGGGTTGCACACGGCTCCGCTGCATTTCCGCCTCGGGGGTTTACGACGCACGGGGCGCGACTGCCGCTGCTCCCTTATCCCAAATTCACCATCCCATTTTCCAAGTCATTGATATTCAAGGATATAGATCACCCAAATACCTGTTCTGGCATTGCAATGGACTGCAGAAGGACGTTGGACACCGCCGATCAGACGACGGTCTTCTTCGTAGAGAGAAACTTACAATCTATATCCAAGGCGTCATAGATCGACCGGGGCTCGGGATCGGGTTGTGCGGTTGTGTGCATATGGAGCGTACGCGGTACGGAAACACACGGGTCGTGCGCGTCTGTCGCTGGAGAATGCTTCGAAGCGTCGTCCAAACTGGAGGTGTGCCCTTCGCCTGCCGGGCCGCCAGCATCTCCTCCAGCGTGTGGTGCGCCTTACCCGCCTTGCTCTTGCGTACAAAGCCGCTCCCGTCTAGGCCAAGGTCAACAAGGGACACTCATGGCGGCGCTCCTTCGAATGACCACGCTTTGCCTTAAGCCGGTCCCGGTACCCTCCAGATATGGGTCAGATCGTAAAACGTGATCGCAGGACGCGCAGCGGGCAGATCCAGTGCCTGCGTAAGAGGTGCTATTCTGTGACTTGCTGATCCCAACGGGCAGGTCGCTTGCCCGATAAAGGTGCAGGGACCCCATCGCTTCACAGGAATCGCCCACAAACGTGTTCAGACCACTGTTGCGATCCAACCAGCGCTTGGTGGCCCCGTTCACTGCCCGGCTGTCCAAGTATCCAATGATGCTGCCCATGATCGCACGCCACATGGAGGGCCAGCAGCTTGTCAAAGAGTGCAGGCATCTTCAACGGTCCCTGGACCGCTGGAAGAAAGTCCGACTGTACAACATCGGGCGCAAGGACGCCACGTCCCGCGTGTTGGACGACGTCTTTACTCTGCGCAACGTTCCGCGTCCGCTGCGCCATCTTGCCATCCAGGGGCTTGGCCCAGGCAAACCGACGCTCCTGATCATCAATCGCATGGATGAACAGGATGAACACCCCGCAGGACTGATGGACCACCAGACGCATGCTCATCGAAAACGCCATTGAAGATGCCATCAACTGCTTCCCTATGAACACCCTCTCCAGTACCGTGCCTTTGCGTATCGATCTGAACCTGCTGCAGCTTACGCTGATCGCCAGCATGCTGTACCAGGGGCTGGTGAAGCGTCTGGGCGCACGCTATCCGGTCGCCAAAAGTCGGACCCTGTTCAATCATCTCGTCCGCGTCCCCGCCACGGTCATCACCCGTGAAGATCCGGTCATAATCCGGCTCGCCCGCCGAGCGCACAACAACGCGCTGCGCGCCGCAGGCTACGTTGGACCCCAAGGCCGAACCCCTTGGAGGCACGACCGCCAACGCGTCATCGAATACAGTTGATCACGCGCAGAAGTATGCCAACCTGTCATCCAAAAACTGTGGTTGGAAATTCCGGCTATCCATGCCTGTTACTCATAAGAACGACCTAACAACGGGTCCGTGCACGGCCCGCTGTTTCCGCCTGCCGCGCAGTTCGCGCTGTGCAGCGCATAATATGCGGCAGGCAATAGATTTGCGTGCACCGTGGACGGCGCAAGAGCTCTGGGGCGCAGGTGGGTTGGATTACAATTTGGATGCGGGCCCTTGAGCTGCGGACGCGCGGCGAACCGGCACCTGCCATGCTTGCAGTGCCATGACCCGCAGCGTGTTGCCTGGCGATACGCTAAAGCCGGAGGGCACGAATCCTGGCATTGTCCGCTCAGCACGGCGGAAGGCTGCGCAGATGCGTTTATGCACATTGCATGCTATTCGGAAGGCCTCGTGGCAGCCGTGAGCCGCAGAAGGCTGTGTGAAGGGTGCTCGCAGGGTCTTTAGGCGGCGTAGCCGGCGGCCCCGCTGCGTTACTGCACCAAGACGGTAGCGCAGAGGGTTCCGGTGTGAAAAAAAAAGAGCTGAATACCGAGGATGGCAACGCAAGCTACGGGATCAAAGCGGATGGAGGCAAGTTGTAATGCCCGTTAAATGGGCCAAAACGGAGTGCTTCGGCGGGCCGGTTGCATCTTTAGGTACACTATAGTGTACCAGAGGGAGAGGGCGCACACGCAGTGGTCCTCAAGACGTGCTATGTACAGAGCTGAACGGTCATACTGCGAACAAGCTGGCTATTCGCCCGCGGATGGGGCGCAAGCCAAGGTGCAATCTGCGCTGATGCATGGGCATTATGCAGCCCAAACTGCGGGCACGAAGGCGCTTAGGAAGGCAAAAGGCGCGGCCTTGGCTTGTAGGGCGCCATTTCCGTGCGGGGGTGCCCGTGCCAACTTGCTGAACGCGCTGCGCAGCAGCAGACGCGGATTGCCTCGGCATTGGTGTGGCCGCGCGTGCAGCGGGAGAGCGCGCAGCGATATATTCTGGCAGAATCCGGGCGCACGGTAGCTTTATGACCGTTAAATTACCCGCTTCGGGCGGCCTTTCAGGGTGGTCCGTACACCTACTCATTACTCACTAGCCAATTGGTGGCAGATATGTCGACTTCCACGCTGTTTTCTTCACCTCTTTCGTCACGTGCGTTTGCCCTGCGACCTGCTGGTGCTCCGCGGCTTAGGCGGGGCCTCAGCCAGTCCGGGACCTGGCTTCCTTTAGGTTTGTGCGTGCTCTTGACGTTCGCGCTCTTGGCGGTAAGCGCTGTGAATTCCGCGCAGGCCCAGACTAGTGGTTTCAGGATCGTGCTCGGATCCGACACGGACTGTGACGGGGATCCGGCTAACCAGGCGACCGACCCTGCATTAATTGGAGTGGTCAGCCTGACGGTTACGTTAGAGGAAAATGACAGTGCCGGTGACTTGGCTTACACCCTCAATGGCAGTGACGAGACTAATCCAGATTTTGCAACCTGCGGAGCGGCGAGTGAATCGCAGGTCCGGTGGGATTTCACCAACGCCAGTGGACAGCAGGAGTACAAGGGATTCGAAGTGACTTTTGGCGGGGCAGATAATACTCCAACGGGTACTGACCCATACAACGCCGACGGCGGAGCTCTGACCTATGCCGGCGATGGCGAAGACTTCGAGTCGTTTTCCAATCCCAGCAGTGCGTACAGCCTGGTGTTACGGGCGACGTACTCTGGAGGTCCGAATGGTACCACAGGGTCAGATACCGTCCCCGTCACGGTCAAGGTGACGAACGCAAACGAGGCACCCGTATTTACAGATGCCGGAGGTACTGCTGCTGCTCCTACGTACACGTTTTCGTTGCCTGAAGATGTCTCCGGCGCGGACGTGCCGTGGTCTGTCGGAAGGTTCACTGTTAAGGACCCAGAAGGCGCCGACTTTCAGCTTACGTTGAGTGGTACTGATGCAAGCACGTACGAGATCAAGAGTAGTGAGGACGAGCTGCTTTATACGGGTCCGGGGGTGGATTTTACGGGCAGCGATGATACACATACAGTTACAATTACAGCCACCGATGGACAGGAGAGCCTCACTGCGGTAGTCACCATCGATTTTGTGGATTACCCCAAATTCGACGTACCGGCAGAGCAGGAGAGTTACATATTCAATCTTGTTCAGCTGTGGACGACCGGTGCCCAGATTGGCAAGGTCACTGCAACAAGCTTAACGAGGCAAGCGGTAGAATACAGTTTGCCGGCTATAGGGGGACGCGACACTGGCTGTACTACACCTCTCGATCTATGCCACTATATAGACTCCATCGACGTCGGCATCAACACCGGCATCTTGACATACACGGGAACGGTTCCTGTGCCGTTGTTTCAAGCCGCAACGCGAATTCCGGATCTCGAACTAACCGTGACTGCTACGGAGGTGGGCACAGCGGAAACGTCCACTGCTGAAGTAACCATCAAGCACAGCGACACCACCGGTGGTGGTGGTGGTGGTGGTGGTGGTGGCGGTGGTGGTGGTGGTGGTGGCGGTGGCAACCTGCCGCCGGTGTTTGCTGCGCTGAATTATGCGTTCACCTTGGCTCCCGGCCAGTCGGGGGACGATACGGCCGTCAGCGTCGGCACCGTATCTGCGACAGATCCCGATGGCGATGCGTTGACCTATAGCCTGATCGGCAGTGATCGCTTCACGGTTTCAGCCACCGGTGGTGCCATATCCTACATCGGCCCAGGCGAAACGGGCGATCCCCCAAGCTACACCCTGACAGTAGTAGCCACTGACCCCGGCAGACGGCAAGCAAGCACAACGGTCACCGTGACGATAGAAGGGGATGGCGGCGGCTCGGATGTGCCCAAGTTCTCATTCGAGAGCTACGCCTTTAACCTGAAGGAAGCAACACCGGAAGGAACAGCGGTACCGCTGGGTACTGTGGCCGCAACGGTCGAGTTGCCAGTGGCCATAGCCTATAGCCTGGAGGGTGCGCCCGAGGACAAGTTCAGCATCGACCTCACCACAGGGGATTTGGACTACGTTGGCGACGGGGAAGACTTTGAAACGCTGCCAAACGTGTACAACTTCATGGTACGCGCCCGCACCTCGGATGAGGTGTATACGGATGTGCCGGTCTCCGTGACCGTGGTGAACGTCAACGAAGCACCGACGTTTGCGGAGACGACCTTCGCCTTCAGCATTCCAGAAAGTGTCGCCGCCGCCGACACCGTAGGATCGGCGATGGCCATGGACCCGGATGCCGGCGACATGATCACCTACAGCCTCTCGGGGACAGGTGCGAACAGGTTTGCCGTATCATCAATGGGCTTGATCACCTACGCGGGTGCCGGGGAAGACTTCGAAACGCCACCCAACAGTTATGCGCTGACGCTAACCGCGAGAGACCAAGCCAACCTGAGGTCTACGGCTGCTGTCACGGTGACGATCACCGATGTGATGGAACCGCCGCTCTTTGAGCAGGGCTCCTATGCGTTTGATCTCATGGAAAACAAGGCTGGTCCTCTGCTCCTAGGCAACACCACGGCGACGCACGATGAAGGCAGACCCTTCACGTATCAGCTCCTCGGTGCCGATGCAGGGTCGTTCAGCATTGCCGCCACTGGCGCTTTGTCCTATACCGGGAGCGGAGAGAACTACGAGTCTGAAATGCGCGCCTTCATGTTCAAGGTGCGGGCGACTGACAACCGCAACCTGTACACGGAAGCAGAGGTCACCGTAACCGTTGTAAACGTGGAGGAAGCGCCCGTATTCTCGCAGCGCCAGTATGACCTGATGCTGGACGAAAATGACGCGGGCCCCGTGCAGATCGGAGAGCTGATGGCGACAGATCCAGAATCAGATGCTATCAGCTATAGCCTGGAAGGCAGTGGCGCGTCGCAGTTCAGGATTGGAAGAAGCAACGGGGTTGTTTCCTATACAGGGCCGGGCGAAGACTACGAAAGCGGTCCCCAGCGCTACGAGTTCGAGGCTCTGGCCATCGACCAGGGCGGACTGCAAGGTCAAACCGCGGTCGAGGTCACCATCATGGATGTCAACGAGGCGCCCACGTTTTCGATGACATCGTATACATTCCAGCTGAAGGAAAACGACGCAGGTCCAGTCGTGGTTGGGTCCACGGAATCGTCTGATCCCGATGGCGACAATCTGACCTTCTCCTTGACGGGCGCTGGATCCGCGCACTTCAACATCGACGACGGGGACATCATTTACTCTGGAAGCGGAGAAAATTTTGAGGATGGTACGCCACCGTTCGTATTCTCTGCCAGCGTCACAGACACGGGTAACCTTTCGGATACAGCGGAAATCACGGTCACCGTTACGGATGTGAACGAGTCCCCCTCCTTTGATGCAGCGGAGTACTTCTTCACCCTTTCAGAAAACCTTCCCGGCCCAACCACGGTTGGCAGGGTGAATGCGTCGGATCCAGACAATGATGCGCTGGCGCTCTCGCTCTCCGGCGCTACAGCAGCGCTGTTTAGCGTGGATGGTGCTGGCAATATTCGCTATGTGGGATCAGGTGAAGACTTTGAAGGCGGTCCCAGCAGCTACGCGTTCACCGTGAATGCGACCGACGTAGATGGCCTTTCGGCTTCGGCACAGGCTACGGTCACGATCCTGGACGAAAACGAGGCTCCCATGGCGGTAGGCACGTTCGATGACGTATTCATGCAGGTAGATGCAAGCACGTTGTCCATGGATGTGGAGGCCAACTTCAGTGATCCAGACAGCGATCCGCTTAACTACTCGGCCAGTGCTGCCACCCAAGGTGTCGCGGATGTTTCCGTAAGCGGCACGCAGCTCATGGTGACCCCAATCGCGATCGGCGTCACCAGCGTTACGGTCATGGCGGAGGACCCCGATGGGCTGTCGGCATCGCAGGAGTTTACCGTGACCATTCAAGTATCAGTAGCTGAGCGGGCACGCACCCTGAAGTTCACGCTGGCGGCCGTGGCTCGAACCATAGGTACGGAAACCGTCGATGTCATTGGATCGCGCATGAACGCTTCCAGGAGCCATGGCCAGCTGATGGGCCAGTCGCTTTCGTGTGGCGTATTCAGCGCCGGCCAATCCTGTTCGCTCCAGACCTTCGCGGGCACCGCGGCAAGCCTTCTAGGCCTGCGCGCATCGCGACCCCAGGGTGGCATGCACAGCATGCTTACGCCAGCGGCGCTCGCCGGCATGTCGACGCTTGGCAGCGCACGCAGCCCAATCGGATTGCAACACCAGTCGCTGCTGTCCCACTCTTCCTTCCAGGCTGCCAAGGGGGACTTAACCTTATGGGGTCGCGGCAACATAGGCTCATTCGAAGGTTCGCCCGATGATGGTTTCTCCATGGAAGGGAGCACCTCTTCGATCTACTTTGGCGGCGACTACCAGTTCGGTAGCAAATTCCTGGCAGGTGTCGCCATCTCTACAACCTCGGGTGAGGTTGATTTTTCGAGCAGCCTTAATGGCGATGGCAGTATAGAAACGTCCCTGACGGGCATCCATCCATACGTACGGTACGCGCCCTCCGCAGGTCTCAGCCTGTGGGGCGTCTTGGGTGGCGGCAGCGGCTCTGCTGACATTAGCGAGGATTTGGGTGACGACCTCTCAACGGATCTCAGCATGACGATGGCAGCAGCCGGCCTGCGTCAGGCCATTGGAAGTACATTTGCCTTGAAGGCCGATGTTTTCACAGTCCAGATTGATTCGGACCTCGCTGCAGATTTAGAAGAGGTAACCGCGCGCGCGCAGCGTTTGCGCATTGCCCCTGAACTGGGTGTGCGGCGGTCTAATGCCACCTCATCGTATAGCGGCAGCGTTGAGATGGGCCTCCGGGTGGATGGCGGCGATGCCGATAATGGTGTTGGCGCAGAGGCGGCCGTATCCGGTGGGTACGCCCATGCCGGTTCAGGATTGAGCATGGACTTCCGTGCGCGCACACTCCTAGTGCACCAAGCTGAGGGCTACAGTGACTGGGGTGCAAGCTTGACATTGCGCCTGACGCCAGGCGGCGACGAGGGCTTGGCGATATCAGTAGAGCCCAGTTGGGGCAACGCGTATGGCGGTGCTGATGCGCTCTTCCGCCAGGAAGGGACATTAGGGCAGGTGATGTCGATGGCAGGTTCTTCGGAAGTCAAGGCCCGCCCCGACCGAGTCGGCGTCCAGATAGGGTACAAGATGCCGGTCAGCGCGCGCACGCGCATGGCGCCGTTCGGGCGTTGGACCAACAACGCCTACTCCGGATACAACGTGCAAGCTGGTACGAGCATAGCTGTGCTGGGCCAGCAGGGTGGTTCCCAGCCGATGGTAACAGTTGATGTATTTACCGAGCAGAATGTGAGCGGCCATGCGGGAGCCAGCACCAGGGTAGGGCTTCGCGGCAGCGTCAAGCTGAAGTAGCCAACCCCCATACGGCTATCAAGCGGCAAGGCTGCCTGTGTACTGCACAGGCAGCCTTGTTCGTTTAGCGCAGTGCACACCGCCGGACGCAAGCATGGCATAGCCACAGGTCTCTCGTGGCTATTACACCACCGGCACCGGCAAATGCGCGCATACCGCGCAGAGAGCAAGATCTGGATACACAAGGATTTACCGCAGGCTAAATGAAGAGGCGTGAGGCATGGTATCAAAATTAGCTAGGCTGGGACGCGGATGGATCGTAATCGGTTTGGGATGGCCGCTGATAGATGCGTGGGCTTGCAGTCGCTTTGCAGAAAGTCTGTCCTGATATGCACGGCAGCGGCGCATTTTCAATGCCGTTAAAGAAACCACCTGAGCGGCGGCGTCCCAAGTGCCGCGGGCACGTCCAGACGTGAGCCGAAACTGCTTCTTCATTGCGCCGTGCATGGCTCCTGTTACTGGCGCGGCAGCAAGCATCTGATTGTAATGAGTGGCAGGAACGCCTGCGCGCTGCGCGTGCCGATGCCAAAACGCCCGCGGCGGCGGCTCGTTAGATGTCGGTCACGCTGGGGGTCGCCGATGTCTGCATTGCTGCGTTCTCTTGCCGCGCAGTGGGCCGGGCAGCACCTTGTCTTGCGCGCGCGACCGGTGCGTTGGACCGGAAACCGTGCATCGAACGTGCAAATGACAACAAGTTTTTGCGTTAGGCATCGTAACTTTAGTAGTGGGCGTGTCGTGCGCCTCGGCGGCAGCAGCCGGACTTCAACCCCAAGCTACAGCAAGCTACAGCCAGCAATGAAGTGCCTACTCCGATTTTCGACCTGGATTCTGTGCACCAGCACGCTTCCATGCGTCGCACAACTCCCTATTGACATCAACGTCGAGTACGCAACGTTTATGTATGACAAGTCCGAGTCGATGGTGGAACTCTACCTGGCCATTGGCGCGGCATCGCTGGACTATGCCGCGCAGGGAGAGGGATTTGCAGCGACCGTGGAAGCAGGGTTCGGGCTGTGGCGCGCAAGCGATGCAACCCTGGAGGGGACACCCGAGGACGCGGTATGGAGTACCGCCACCACGCTGGAATTCACCACCGATGACACCACTAGGTTGGCCGAGGGGCAGTACCACATGCGCCAGCTGCGCATCACCGCGCCGCCAGGAGAGTACGAACTGCGCGTGGCAGCGCAGGCCGCCACAGGCCAGATCGTGGAAGTCAGGCGCGACATCATCGTACCCGCATACTTCACCAGTGGTGGATGCACCTTCTCCGACATCACGCTGGCCACCAGCATCGCACGCACCGATGATCGTGATAGCCCGTTCTTCAAGAACGGGCTCATGATCCAGCCCAATGCCAATCTCCTGTTTGGCGAGGGTATGTCGCGGCTCTGGTACTATGCGGAGGCGTACGATCCTGATTGTGCGGCCTCGGCCAATGATTCCTACACGCTGTTGGCGTTTGTGTCAGAGGCCAACGCGCCCATGCCGATTGGAGCGCTGCAGCGACGAACGGTTCGCCAGGTGCGCTCCGTGGATGTTCTGGCTGGCTCCTTTAGCTTGGACGCTTTGCCGTCAGGATCGTACTTCCTGCGGCTCGTCTTGCTCGATGAATCCAACGAGTCCCAAGCAGAGCAGAGCCAAAAATTCTTTGTATTCAATCCGTCGGTCATCACGGAGCAGCCGGAAGCCCCTGTGGCGCAAACCTTCGAAACCAGCGAATATGCCACCATGCCTGCAGAGGAGCTTGCAGCGGGCCTGGAGCATATTCTAATTGTGGCCACTGAAGCCGAAGTCCAGCGACTGGAGCGCATTCAAGACCTGAACGAGCGTCGCCGTTTTCTGATGGATTTTTGGCTGAAGCGGGACCCGGAGCCAGGCACGCCGGCCAACGAGTACCGCGAGACGTTCTACACGCTTCTGGGCTATGCCAATGAACGCTATTCGACACGCAGCGAGGAAGGATGGCGTTCTGACCGCGGACGCATACTGATCAAGTATGGGCAGCCATCATCGATTGATCCGCACCTCTACGAAACGGGATACAAACCCTATGAAGTCTGGTCCTACAACACCATCGCGGGCGAAGGGCAGGCCGAATTCATCTTCGCAGACCTGGACGGTTTCGGTGTCTTCGAGCTGATACATTCGACCGTGTCCGGCGAGCGCAAGTTGGCAGACTGGGAGACAGAACTGCAAAGCACAAGGTTCTAGTGGACAAGTCGGCAGTTGCTGTTGAGGCGCTAGCGACCCATGTAGGTAAAGCCGTTGTCCTGCAGGGCTGGCTCCAGAACAAGCGGGCCTCGAAGAATCTCTACTTCATTGAGCTTAGAGACGGGAGTGGCGTCGTGCAGTGCGTGGTTGCCAAACGTGAAGTAGACGACGCGTCCTGGTCCGCAGCCGCGCAGGCAACCCAGGAAAGCGCGCTGGTGCTCCGAGGCCAGGTCGTGGCGCATGAACGCCAGATCGGAGGCGTGGAGCTGCAGGCCAGTGGCGTGGAGCTGATCAGCCTTGCGGAGGAGTATCCAATCACGCCAAAGGCGCATGGCGTCGACTTTCTGATGGATCGGCGCCACCTGTGGCTCCGAAGCCGGCGGCAGTGGGCGGCCCTGCGGATTCGCAATCGCGTGATCATGTCGATCCACGAGTTCTACCAGGAGCGCGGCTTCGTGCAGATGGACGCGCCGATACTCACCGGCAGCGCAGTAGAGGGAACGAGCACGCTGTTTGAAATTGACTACTTCGGGTCACCCGCGTACTTGACCCAGAGCGGGCAGCTGCACGGTGAAGTGATGGCGATGGCCTTTGGCAAGATCTATACGTTCGGACCAACGTTTCGCGCAGAAAAGTCCAAAACCCGCCGCCACCTGACCGAGTTCTGGATGATAGAGCCGGAGATGGCATTCTATGATCTGGATATGAACATGGATCTCGCCGAGGACTTCATCGTGCGCCTGGTGCAGGATGTGTTGCGTGACTGCCAAGCAGAACTCACAATGCTGAAGCGCGATACCGCTCCGTTGGCGCGTGTCCAAGCACCCTTTCCTCGAATTTCGTATTCGGAGGCGGTAGAACTGCTGACTAGCCCCAAGACGCAAGAGCTGCTGCAGCAGCACGCTGAGAATCTGCACACGGAGCGGTCAGCACTTGAAGCGGAGCAGGCTCAAATAGGGAAGCGGTACGGTCAGGTCAAGCAGTGGAAGCGGCGCCAGATGGATGCACGCAGGATTGTGATCAATCAGCGCATAGGCGAGATCGAAGAAGCGCAGCGAAACCTTCCACAATGGGCAGAATCTGCACGCGACTTTGTGTGGGGCAAGGACTTTGGGGGCAGCGACGAAACGCTCCTCACATGGCACTTTGATCGCCCGATTATTATCCACCGGTATCCGGCGGCTGTCAAGGCGTTCTACATGAAGCGTGACCCTGAGGACGACCGGCTGGCGCTGGGCATGGATGTCCTGGCTCCCGAAGGCTATGGAGAAATTATTGGCGGGGGAGAGCGGGCCACCGATCTTTTCTTCCTGCAGCGACAGGTGGATGAGCATGGGCTCCCGCGAGAAGCCTTCGAATGGTATTTCGATCTGCGCCGCTACGGCTCGGTGCCGCACGCGGGCTTTGGGCTTGGATTGGAGCGTACGGTGGGTTGGATCGGTCACTTGGAGCACATACGCGAAACCATACCGTTTCCGCGCATGTTGGGCCGCCTGTCTCCGTAGGGCTGATGACTAGTTGTCGACGCATCGTGCAGTCGATGGTATAATCAGTCTTCTGCAGCTATTACCACTTGCGTGCACCTTGCATCCACTGGTGCGAACTTCATGGCCAAGTATTCTCATGTGTCGCTGCAGTTCGCGGAGCGCTCGCAAAAGGAGATGCGTACGCGTGCACGGCAGTTCTACCGGCTGATGGCGGCGCGGCGATCTGTACGTGCATTCAGCGACCGAGCCGTGCCGAAGGAGCTCATTGAAGATGCCATCAGGACGGCGGGAACGGCGCCCAGCGGGGCACATCGCCAGCCTTGGCGGTTCGTGGCAGTGAGCGATCCGGCACTAAAGCGCAAGATCCGCATTGCCGCCGAAGCGGAAGAGTACGAAAGTTACCATCGCCGCATGCCACCGGAATGGCTGAAGGCATTGGCACCGCTCGGTACTGATTGGCACAAGCCATATCTGGAAACGGCCCCTTGGATCGTTGTCTGCTTCGCCGAGTTTTACGGCCTTGGCCCGGATGGCAAAAACCGCAAGAATTACTACGTCCAGGAAAGCTGTGGCATGGCATGCGGCCTCTTCATTGCCGCGCTGCACCACATGGGCTTGGTTACGCTGACGCATACGCCGAGTCCCATGCGCTTTCTGCGCGACATCCTCGGACGTCCTTCGAATGAGCGGGCCTACGTGCTGTTTCCCGTTGGTTACCCAAGCACGGATGCTACCGTCCCCGATATTCACCGTAAGCCGCTTTGCGACATTTCCGCCTGGCACGAGTCGACGTAGCACCCAGAGCGCCTAGACTGCGTGAGTTGCATTGGGATTGGGCAAGTGAAACGTTGCGCAAAGCGAATCCTTTTGCAACCTGCGGCCAGAGCAGCACGATTGCAGATGTCGGAAAAGAAAGGCAAGTTTCACCCATTATGCGTGTGCGTGCCGCTTGCGATCCCATGGGACTATTGATGGCCATCCAACGCCGCGGGTCGCGCTGGAAGCCTTGGGAAAATGAAGTGCTCCGCGTCATAGCGCACCGTTCAACGTTGCGAAGGCAGGGTAGCCAAGGTGTGAAGCACGACTCGTAACCATCCCAATGCCACCAATACTGCGCGATGCACCATCCTTCCCGCAAGCCGAAAACTGACTGTGCGAAGCCAGGATGGCTGGCCGCTCTTGAGTACTACATGGCGGACGTTGGAAGGCAATCTGGCCTGTAACGGTCACCCAATGTAGTGCGAAGTGCTCCGCTACGGGGGAGACTGCGTACGACCCTCAGTGGTACGGGAACGCTCTGCACGCCACCACGGCCAGTGCGCGCGCCTCGCCTTCATAGGCGCTTCCAGACCCGACTTGCTCCACAGATTGAACAGATTGATCGGTGGCCACAGGGTGGCTCTTGGATACGTGTGTCCAAGAAGCACCGGTGCACGAAGGGGTTATGCTCGAAACGTATCCAAACCACCGCTTGCTGCCGCCGACTAAATGCTCCAGAAGGCGGGAATCAGCCTTTGCGCTCCCACACCGTGAACCAATGTCTTCAAACGCCTCGCGTGTATGGCGATTCAAACCTTGGTGACCGATGCGGACTAATGCACAAACAGCATGTCCTGATACGTCGGGAGCGGCCACAAGTGGGCAGGTACAAGGCGCTCCAAGGCATCGCAGGCTGCACGCACCTGGCCCATAGCAGGCACAACATGGTCGCAGCGGTGCCGTGCATTGGCATGCGTGTCGCCGCCATGGGCGGCCATCGCTTTGGACAGTGCAGCAAGGCCGGCCTGCAGATCGTCGATGCCTGATGCCACCTCGCTCTTCGCTATGCCGATGCCGTGAGATCCACTGCCCGCCGACGCGCTGATCAGCGCGTTCAGGTAGGCCACAGCAGCAGGCATCACCTGCGTGCGCGCGATGGCATCCAGCGTCTCGGCCTCAATGTCGATGTTCATCTCGTACTGTTCCAGCCATACCTCCTGGCGCGCCAGAAACTCACGCTCGCTCAGCACATCGTAGTACTCAAAGATGTCGATGTTCTTCCGGTCTGTCATCCGTTCAAGCGCGTCCACCGTGGTGCGCAGATTCAACAGGCCGCGCCGCTCTGCCTCCTGGTGCCATGCCTCGTCGTAGTTGTCGCCCTCAAACAGGATGGGCCGCGCCTCGTCCATCACCTCCCGAACCACCCGCGTAACAGCGTCTGACAGCACCGACTCGTCGGCAGGGTCGCCATCACCGAGTGCGGTCGCCAGCGCCTGGCCCATCACATCGAGCGACTCGGCCATCGCCACATTCAGCACGACGTTCGGAAACGACACAGACTGACTGGAGCCAACCGCACGGAACTCGAACTTGTTGCCCGTAAAGGCAAACGGCGAGGTGCGGTTGCGATCACCGGCGTGCTTCGGTAAAGTGGGCAGGCCCGTAATCCCCAGGAACATCTTGGACCCGCGCATGCTGCTGGTGGCCGGTCCGTCCTTGAGCTGCTCGTAGATATTGCTGAGCTGCTCGCCCAGAAAGACGCTCATGATCGCCGGAGGCGCTTCGTTGGCACCGAGGCGGTGATCGTTGGCCGCAGAAGCCACAGAGATTCTGAGCAGATCCTGATGCTTGAACACCGAGCGGATCACAGCTGTGCAGAAGAACATGAACAGCGGATTGGAATGCGGCGTTGGGCCCGGATCAAGCAGATTGAGGCCAGTATCCGTCGAGACAGACCAGTTGTTGTGCTTGCCAGACCCGTTGATACCCGCAAAGGGTTTTTCGTGCAAGAGACACACCAGTCCGTACTGACGTGCGGCGCGCGCTAACGTGCGCATGATCAGGTGCTGATGGTCGGTGGCGCGGTTGGAATCTTCAAAGACCGGTGCGATCTCGTACTGGCCCGGGGCCACCTCGTTGTGGCGCGTCTTGGCCGGAATGCCAAGCAGGTAAAGCTCCTTTTCAGCAGCCAGCATGAAGGCCATCATGCGCTCTTCGATATCCCCGAAGTAATGATCGTCCAGCTGCTGCCCCTTCGGCGGTTTGGCGCCAATAAGCGTTCGACCGCAGTTGACCAGGTCAGGACGCCGATAGAAGTACTCCTCATCAATCAGAAAGTACTCCTGCTCAGTCCCCACGGTGGAATATACCCGCTCGACATCGATGCCGAAGAGCTTCAGCACACGGCGGGCCTGCCGGTCCAACGTATCAATAGAGCGCAAGAGTGGCGTCTTGTGGTCTAGTGCTTCGCCCGTCCAGGACACAAACGCCGTCGGTATGGCCAGGTAGCATCCGTTGCGGTTCTTGACCAGAAACGCCGGCGAGGTCGGATCCCAGGCGGTGTACCCGCGCGCCTCATGCGTGGCACGCAACCCGCCGCCAGGGAAACTGGAAGCATCCGGCTCACCTTGGATCAGATCAGCTCCCGAAAGTTTCGTGACGATCTTTCCGCCGATAGAAGGGCTCAGAAAGCTGTCGTGCTTGGCGGCCGTCGCGCCGGTCAGCGGTTGAAACCAATGCGCAAAGTGCGTGGCGCCGTGCTCCAGTGCCCACTCCTTCATGGCTTGTGCTACGATGTCGGCCACGCTGGAATCCCACGCTGCACCCTTCTCCATGGCAGCCACCATGGATTGAAATACCTGCTTGGGCAGACGCTTCCGCATCTCCACCGGCCCGAAGGTTCGTTCGCCAAAGCAGAACTCCAGGTCCGGTGGCTCCAGTGGCGGCGGCATACCCCCGCTGGCCTTCGTGGCTGCTGCAACGTGATGGGCAAAAGTCATGCTGCTCATGATAATGGCGTGTAAATCGTATAAGTGACGGGAAGTAAGGTGGGCCTCAAGTTAGCCAAATTCGGTCCGTACAGTGACGATCACAGTGTGTTTGACAGTAATTTAATGAGCCGTCAGCCTTACTTGCATGGCATCAGAATCCACTAAAGCCTACGATAATGAGGTATTTTATTCCGCTGGCCATACTGCCGTTGGTTTTTGCCGGTGCACCGCACACAGCGCAGCCCAACATTCTATTGGTCATCGCAGACGACTGGAGCTGGCTGCATGCGGGCGCCTACGGCGACCGCGCTGTGGCTACGCCCAACATAGATCGCATCGCGCGCGAAGGTGTGGTGTTTGAGCACGCTTTTGTGTCATCGCCTTCTTGTACACCTTCACGTGCCTCTCTGCTGACAGGACAGTCGTTTTGGCGACTGCGCGCGGGCGGCAATCTCTACGGGTCGCTTGCCACCCACCATGCCGCATACCCGGACCTCCTGGAAGCGGCGGGGTACCGCGTAGGCTATACCCGTAAAGGGTGGGGCCCCGGCAGGCTGGGGGATCGCGAGCGCAATCCCGCTGGGGACCGGTATGAATCCTTTGCCGCTTTCCTCGAAACGCGTGATGAAGACCAGCCTTTCAACTTCTGGTTCGGCACGTACGATCCGCACCGGGGATACGACCCTGAGTCCGGAGTGCGTAGCGGCATCGCACTCGACAGCATCGCGGTGCCGTCCGCGTTTCCTGATGCGCCCGCCGTGCGGAGCGACATCGCAGACTACTACTACGAAGTGCAGCGAATCGATCAGGACCTGGGGGTGCTAGTTAATCTCTTGGCTGAGGCTGGCGAGCTGGATCAGACGCTGATTGTCATCACCAGCGATAACGGCATGCCTTTTCCGCGCGCCAAGGGCAACCTGTACGATCTGGGCGTGCGCGTGCCGCTTATTGCGCGCCTGCCAGGCAAGATCCCCGGCGGCCGCCGCGTAACGGACCTGGTGAGCCTGACAGATTTGGCTCCTACGTTTCTGGAACTGGCTGGTGCGCCAGTACCGGACGCCATGACCGGTGCCAGCCTGATGCCGCAGCTCACCACCGACCGATCAGGCCGCGTCGATTCCACGCGGAACGCGGTCTATTTTGGAAGGGAGCGTCATACCCCCGCGCAGGAGACTCCGCTCGGCGGCGGATATCCGATGCGCGCCTTGCGCACGGACGACTATCTCTACGTTTACAACTTTGCGCCGGACCGGTGGCCGGCAGGAACGCCCAACGACGAACAGTCATTCATGCACGGAGCGTGGTATAGCGACATCGATGGCAGTCCGACCAAGCATTTCATGGTGGATCATGCGGAGCACCATGCCGCGCTGTTCGCCCTTGCGTTCGACAAGCGCCCCGGCGAAGAGCTCTACGACCTTCGGGCAGATCCCGACCAGCTGGTGAACATAGCCCAAAGCCCAGCCTACGCTGATGCTAAGCGCGCACTCTGGAATCAGCTTTTCGGCGAATTGCACGCGTCGGGTGATCCACGCGTATTGGGCGCGGGCGCGCTGTTCGACTTTCAACCCTACACCGGTGGCATTGTCCGCAAGCCAAAGTAGCATGCCTGGCATAGTAGGACCCTATGTCAAGTTAAGATTACATGAAGCATTGGTGTCTTGACCTATGGAGAAGTGACCGGGCGTCTTCGACGGTGAATCACTCTGGCATTCGCGTGCTGGGCGCGAGGCGCTTTGCCGGCCAACCTGGCTAACACCGTCTGTGTATCACCGATGCCTGCACGCCGGATGCATAATGTAAAAAGGCCGCCTGCCCATTTCTTCTGGTACGACCTGGAAGCGTTCGGCCTGAACCCGAAGTCTGGTCGGCCGGCCCAGTTCGCCGGCATCAGGACAGACGCGGCGCGAACGAGCGGCGCTTGCCTGATCGCAGCGCATGCCAAGCCAACCGGATGCGCCAGGCGTGGGCACTCTGGTCCATCCCTGGCTCCTGCCGGCGACGCGGGGCCACGGCCATCGCAACAACGCTGCGCTACTGTGCGTTTACGGGGCTGCTGCCAATGAGGGCGCGCGAGGGCACGGAATGCGCGGACAAGCGTTGAAACGTGGCTCTTGGCGAATGTACACGCTAGGAGGTGATCCGCAACAGGCGACACAAACATGAAAGGTAACCTGACGAAGGTCTCGGCCGTCATCTTTTTTCTACTTCTGTCGGGCTGGTACCTGTACCCCTCCCTGATGAGGTTGTACTACAACAATAAGCTGGAAAACCTCTCCGAGATCGAACGTATCGAGTACGAAAACGATAACTACGCCCGGCTGCAGCGCAACAAGGAGAAAGCCCTCAACCTCGGCTTGGACTTGCAAGGCGGTATCCACATCACGCTGGAAGTCGACTTGTCCGAACTGGTGCAGCGACTGGCCGGAGAGCGGCGCGACGAGTTCTTTGACGAGGTATTGGCGGCGGCCACGGAGCGAACGCTCGCCGAAGGGACGCCACTGATCGATGCGTTCGAAGAGGAGTTTGCAAGCCGTGATCCGAATGCCTCGCTGTCGCGGTATTTCCGCAGCGACGAAATCACGCGTCGCTCCAGTAACAGCGAGGTTATGGCATACCTGCGCACGCAGGGGGCGGATGCCATCACGCGCGCCATTGAGATTATCCGCAACAGAGTAGACCGCTTCGGCGTCACCGAGCCATCCATACAGACCCAGGGGGGTATGCGCATCGTGGTAGAGCTTCCCGGCGTGGATGACCCCGAACGCGTTCGCCGACTGCTCAAGGGCACGGCACGCCTGGAATTCAGGCTGATGGCCGATCCCGGTGAGCTGAACAATTCGATCCAGCGCATCATTCAGCACTTTGAGGTTGACATAGCGGCACCCGATACGACGGTCGCCGACACCACGATGACCGGCGATGTCCCGGAAGTCCTGCCGCAAGTGGCAGAGGTCGAAGAAGCAGAAACCACTGCAGCAGATAACGATGCGCTGGACGTGAGCGAGCTGCTGGCGCAGGAAGACGACGAGTATGGACTGGCCGGCAATGCGCTCCTGGACGTGATGCGGCCAAGGCAGCAGGGTAGCGTCCTCTTCGGCGATGTCATGGCGCAAGACACGGCGGCCTTTAATGCGCTCATGCTTGATCCTGATGTACAGGCGCTCTTGCCCCGTGATATCGAACTGTTGTACCACTCGCGACCTGTTGATCCCAACGCCAGCCAGGAATTCTTCACGGTTCTGGGCGTCAACGTCAACGAAGAACTTTCGGGCGAAACGATCACCGATGCCCGCGTGGACTTTGACCAGACGACGAACCAGCCGCTTGTGGCCATGACGATGAATTCCGAAGGCGCACGCATATGGTCACGCCTGACGGGCGCCAACATAGACAAGAACATCGCCATCGTGCTGGACGGAGTCGTGTACTCGTATCCGACGGTCATCGGCAAGATTACCGGGGGCAACTCGCAGATTACGGGACTCGGCTCTCGCGAGGAAGCGGAGGATATCGTAACCGTACTCAAAAGCGGCGCGCTGCCTGCTCCGGTCAACATCGTGGAAGAGCGCACGGTAGGCCCCAGCCTCGGCATGGTGTCGCGCCAGGCGGGCTTTACCTCCATCATGGTGGGGCTGTTCATCGTGGCGGTCTTCATGATCTTCTACTACCGCGGGGCGGGTGGCGTGGCCGATCTGGCGCTCCTCATCAATATCATCTTCATCCTCGGCATCCTGGCGGGCTTTCAGGCGACGCTGACGCTCCCAGGAATTGCGGGCATCGTGCTCACGATCGGCATGGCCGTAGACGCCAATGTGCTCATCTTTGAGCGCGTCCGCGAAGAAGAAAGCAGCGGCAAGACGCTGAAGGCATCCATTGACGGCGGATACAGCAAAGCACTGAGCGCCATCATAGATGCCAACATCACTACGTTTTTTGTGGGCGTGATCCTGTATTCCTTTGGCGTGGGGCCGATCAAAGGCTTCGCCGTCACACTGATGGCGGGCATTCTGGCCTCGCTCTTCAGCGCAATCGTGTTCACGCGCATCATCTTTGACTACGCCGTTATCGAGCGGCACCGCGCAGTCAGCTTCGGCTGATCGCAACAACTGTTACGCGTTCGTATGCGCATATTTGAGAAGGCCAACTTCAATATTGTAGGGAGCCGGCAGAAGGCCTATGTCTTCTCCGGCGTGCTGCTATTTATCAGCCTGGGCTCGTTCGCGTTACGGGGGCTGGAACTCGGTATTGACTTCAAGGGAGGCAGGGAGTTTGTCGTGGAGACGGCGCTGGAGGTGAGTTCCACTGACGCCCGCATCGGACTGACCGATGTGCTCGGCCAGGCTCCCGAGGTGAAGACCTACGCGGATGTGTCTGCCGGTAGCGCCGTAGCGCTCCTGGTACGGAGCGCAGGCGAAGGCGAAACCACGGAGATCCAGAATACCATCGTTCAAGGCATTGCCGATGCCTTTCCAGGGTCCGCGCCGCGCGTGGTCAAGACCGATGTCGTGGGACCGCGCTTTGCGGACGACCTCAAGCGTGGCTCGATCTACGCGGTCTTCGGTTCGCTCTTTGTCATCTTCGTGTATGTGATGATCCGCTTTGAATGGCGCTTCGGACTAGGCGCGGTGGCTGCACTCTTTCACGATGTGGCGATCACGCTCGGTCTCTTTTCGCTGCTGCGGGGCCTGATGCCATTTTCGCTTCAGATCGACCAGGCCATCATTGCGGCCTTCCTCACCATCGTTGGGTACTCGCTGAATGACACCGTGGTCATCTTTGACCGCATCCGAGAATTCACCAACCTGTACAAGACGGAGCCGTACAATCGGGTCGTAAACCGGTCCGTTAACACCACCCTGAGCCGCACGATCATCACCTCCAGCACCACATTGCTTGTGGTGCTGACACTTTTTATCTTTGGCGGCGAGGTGCTGCGTGGATTCGCCTTTGCGCTTATCGTCGGAATACTCATCGGGACCTACTCGTCTGTCTTCGTAGCCACGCCCGTCGTGGTGGAGCTACACCAACGGAGGCTCGCCCGTGCGGCTGCCCGCTCGCAGCGGCGCAGGCGCTAGGCCGCAAGCCCTGGACTCAATCATAATGCAATCATGAAATTCACTGTTAACGAACGTTACAATACCGTAGTCATCAAGCTGACCGGCGACGTTATGGGGGGGCCAGACGGCGCGAAGCTCCACGATCGGCTGCACAAGCTCAAGGAAGAGCAGAAACTCAATGTCGTGGTCGACCTAGGGCGTGTGAAGTTTCTCAACTCCAGCGGTCTGGGCATGCTGATCAGCGGCATGACGACCATGCGCAATGCGGGAGGCGATCTGCGTCTGGCCAAGGCGGCCGGACGTATCCAGTCTCTGCTCATGGTAACCAAGCTCATCACCGTCTTCAAGCACTACGGCACCGTAGAAGAGGCCGCAGCCAGTTATTCGGAAGACACCTAAGCATTTCTGCCACCCGTAAACGTCTTGTGGCGCTCGTGACGGCAGCAAAAGCGGGAATCCGCGCCCATACTCCGCGCCATCATCAATGCCTGTAACAGTCATCCTCGGCTGCCAGTGGGGTGACGAGGGCAAGGGCAAGGTTGTTGACCTTTTGGGTCAACGCGCCGATGTGGTGGCACGCTACCAGGGTGGAGCCAATGCAGGGCACACCATCGTCTGGGGCAATCGGTCTTTCGTTCTGCATCTGATTCCCAGCGGCATATTCACGGCTGATACCACCTGCGTCATCGGCAATGGCGTGGTAATCGACCCTGCAGCCCTTTCGCGGGAGATTGCTGCCGTAGAGCGTCTGGGCTACCACGTCAAAGGACGTTTGCACATCTCCCTCGGTGCCCATCTGATCCTGCCCTACCATAAAGCACTGGAAAAGGCCCGCGAAGCGGCACGTGCGCAGCGTGCGATTGGCACCACCGGGCGCGGCATCGGACCGGCTTACGTAGACAAGGCAGCGCGCACAGGCATCAGAGTCGTGGACCTGCTGTGCGCTGACACGCTGTCAGCCAAGGTGCGCGCCAACGTCAAGGAGAAGAACGCCCTGTTGCGGCATGTGCATAGCAGCACTGAGCTGGACGCAGAAGCGATCCTGTCAGAAGTCATCAAGGTGAGGGCTGCCTTCGCGCCGCTGGCAACCGACACCACCGCCTTGCTCCTGCGCGCACTTGCCGCCGACCGGCATATACTGGCCGAGGGTGCACAGGGCGCGCTGCTCGATGTGGATTTTGGCACCTACCCCTATGTCACGTCCAGCCATCCAACGGTCGGCGGTGCCTGCACGGGGCTGGGTATCCCGCCAAGTGCAATCAGCGAGGTCATAGGGATCGCCAAAGCCTACTGCACGCGCGTTGGCAACGGACCGTTTCCGACGGAGCTTAGCGGGATGATCGGCGACCACCTCCGTAGCCATGGCCAAGAGTACGGTGCTACCACGGGGCGGCCGCGCCGGTGCGGCTGGCTGGACCTCGTTGCGCTGCGCTATGCCAATGCCATCAATGGCGTGACGGAGCTGGCGGTGACCAAGCTCGATGTGCTTTCGGGCCTGGACCTTGTTCGGGTGTGCACGGGGTATCGCATCGGCGCTGAGCGCACGGATCAATTTCCGACGGACGCCCAGGCGCTTCGGGACGCGGCACCGATCTATACGACCTTGGCAGGCTGGAACGAAGACATCCGCGGCATACGAACCTACGGGGCGCTTCCGCAAGCCGCCCGCGACCTTGTGGCGTTTATAGCCCGCGGCACCGGGAAGCCGGTAGGCATGATTTCCACGGGCCCCAGGCGCTCCGAGACGATCCGTGTCCGCATCAATCCCTGATCCAGGGGAACTGCCATGAAATCCTACCCCACCGCGGTCAATCTGAAGCTCGGATTGATTGTCTTTGCCGTAATCATTGCACTGGCATCCCTCCTGTATGGCAACGGCCTGGTGAACCGGCTCCGCGAGCGTGAGCGCGCCGGGATGGAGATCTGGGCGGGAGCCCGGGAGGAGGTCGCACGCGGCGCGATCAGCAACCCCTACCGGGTCGAGCTGGATGGCTTGGCGAGCGCCCTGGAAGAAGGCGATCTCACCGATTCCCAGCGCTACAGGGAAGCGCTGGCATGGGCTTTACGTCAACCTTCAGGTCAGCATACGAACTTCTTTTTTGAACTTATCAGCGAGTATTACCAGGACGTGCCGGCCATCATCACCGACAGCTTGGGCGCGCCGGTAACCTGGCGTAACCTGGGCGTGCCGGAAGGCGAGTCGCTCAGCGCAAGAGATGCTGCGAAGGTGCGTGCGCGCCTGCCGAAGATGGCGGCCGTATATGAACCCCTTACCATTGAGGTCCCGCCGGGGGAAGGCTATGATGGTTTGATGCAGCATGTCTACTATGGCGAGTCCGGGCTGATTCGGGAGCTGCGCATCTTTCCCTATGTGCAGCTGCTCTTTGTGGGGCTTCTGGTCATAGTAGGCTACATGGGGTTTTCGTACGTCCGGCGCAACGAGCAGAGCAGGCTCTGGGTGGGCATGGCCCGGGAGGCGGCACACCAGCTCGGCACGCCGCTGTCCAGCCTCATGGGATGGAACGAGCTTATGCGCCAGCGCGATGGGGCCGATGTCGCCACGCTGGACGAGATGTCACGCGACCTCCAGCGCCTAAGCAGGGTTGCCCATCGGTTCAACGATATTGGATCCTTGCCACGCCTTGTGGTACAGCCTTTGGCTCCGGCCATAGAGGGCACCGCCGACTATATCCGCCGCCGCATGCCGCGCCACGGTGTGACGCTCAGCCTGGATGTGCCCCCCGCGCTCACCGCGCCGCTCAACGCGCAGCTCTTTGGGTGGGTCATCGAAAATTTGCTCAAGAACGCACTGGACGCCATCCAGAACGATGAAGGGCGCATCAGCATTACCGCTTTTGCGGAAGGCGGGCACATCTATGTGGACTGTGCAGATAGCGGCAAGGGGATTGAGCGCCACCTGCGCAAGGAGATCTTCCGGCCGGGATACAGCACCAAGAAGCGCGGCTGGGGCCTCGGCCTAAGCCTGGCCAAGCGCATCATCCAGGACTATCACGGAGGCACCCTCACGCTGCTTCACGGGGCATCTGGTCAGGGAGCCACCTTCCGGATCGAGCTGCCCGCCGCTTAGCGCTCGTCGGCAAACACCATGTGGATTGGCGTGCCGCGACGGATGTGGAATAGCTCGGCCGCATTGCCCCGATTCACAGCCACCTCCAGGTACTGATCGCTTCCAAAGAGTAATAGTGGCTCCCCGACATCCACGGCGCTATAAATCTCGGTGATGCCCGAGATGATGGCATTGCCCACATAGCATTTGAGCGTGCGTTTGCCTTTTCGCGTGTCAACGAGGCTGCGGGGAATGTTTGTGATGGCATTGCCGAAGCGGTCAATGTGCACGATCCATCCCCGAATGCCGCGATCGTCGTCAATAGGAAGCGCCCAGTGCAGCGGGCGGAGTTCTGCCAAAGGGGTTCCTAGGCTGTCCAGCGTACGTCCACAGGCCAGCAGCGCAGCCACGGGTGCAAAGATGTCACGTCCGTGGAACGTTGCGCTGGGCTTTGGCAGCCGGTACGCATCAGGGCGATCCAGCGTGATCAGCGCGTCTGGCTTATGGTCACCAAGCAGTAATGAAAAGAGCCCATTGTCTGGTCCGACCAAGGTGTGTCCCTGGTACCGCAGGGCCACGGAGTACCGCTTTGAGCCCACACCAGGGTCAACCACCACCAGGTGGACGGTGTTGTCCGGGTAATGCGGGACGGCCTGGCGCAAAACGAAGGCGGCCTCCATGACATCAAACGCTGCAATGTCGTGCGTGATGTCAATCAGCTGGGCACGGGGGCAAAAGGACAGTATTGTGCCTTTCATGGCAGCCACGTAGCCATCGCTGCTGCCAAAGTCTGTCGTTAGCGTTATTAGTGGACGCACGACTGCCGCATAGGGTTCTGGCTAAGGTTAAGGTAGGGACTGCATCATCCCCATGGGTGCTCCATGCCTGCGGTTTCGGCTAGGAAAGTCTCGAGAGTATACGGGCAATGCCTGTATGCTGCGTACCCAGCTGCCCTGTCACCGCGCCGACAGCCCGCCGTGGCGCGTCCGGGCCGCCGCCGCAGGCAATTTGGCGTGCAAGGCCCACGCCTAAGCTCTGGGCGGGCTGCTTCCAGGCGGTTCTGCGCCGCTCTTTTGCGGCAACGCGACGACTGCCCAATGCCTGTAGTGACAGAGGCAATCCGCCCGATTTGGAAACACCTCAGTGGTGCGACTCACAACCCAGTGGACTGCGGCACGGCCCATCGTGGCTCGGCTGTTTGCGTGCTCCAAGGCACCTGCGCCCACATGGTCCTGGGCTGACTGCGTACCCAGCTGCCCGGCAAGGCGGGGGCGCATGCCGGCGAGACCAGCCTGTCGAACATGACGCGCAGCCCCCGGCCTTGAAGCACCTAGGTGTCGGATGAGCATCGTACTGGTGCGGAGTGACTTGTTCGCTCCCTGGCAGCAGCGCTCCTTTACCACACCATTATCCGCCGATGGCCAGTGCTTACGCTATGGCGTCCAGCTTTACGACTACCTCAGGATGTATCTCATCTCCATGCATTCCCCTTGCGATTCCGTTGTATTCACCCGCCTTTACCTGGAGCAAAGCCGCGCCACACACTTCGTCCAAGACGCCCTTTCCCTTCCGCTTGAAGTAATCGTCCGCAAAGGGTGCTTCGTGGAGGGCTGGCGGGAAGCGCATCTGCATGTAATCCTTCGCCCTAACGACCGCCGCTTCATCACCGATCATCCGAATCCACCGAAGGATAGCGTCAGGATGGATCATGTAGTTTTCGATCTCATCCTGCCGCCATACGAGCTGCATCAATCCCTCTGGACTGGATTTCCTCGCGGGCGCTTTCTGCCAATCTTTTCGGTCGCCAAGTTTCACACCTCTCAAGTCGGGCACATGGAGGCGCATGGCCTTGAAGTGCCGACACACCTTTCAGTTGGTCTCAGCCATCCGCTTCCAAAGCGGTTCCTGTAAGAAGCGCAGCAGGCGATGCTCCAGCACGGCTGCCCACGCGCGCAGTATCTCCAGGTCAGTCTTGCCTTCAACGTACAATATGCGCCTTTTCTGCTGCGCCAAACCAGCGCAATGTTGCCCAACGGCAAGGTAGTTAGCACTGTGCCCCAAAATTCGAACCACTTCGTAGCATAGGAGTCAGGGCTTGCAACCATGTAATGATCGCGTGCTTGCCAAGCAATCACCGCAGGTTGTGTCTCCATCAAGATCCAGAAATCGCAATCACCAGTACGTTGCGGCGTTTGGAAGCATCGCGCCAATCACGGCAGTAGCATAACGCTATGCCTGCTCGAATCCGTCGTATCGGCTAAAGATGCGCAAACGCGTAAGCACAGGATGGCCGGTCTTGCAGAGACGGTATCGGGCTCATGGAAGCACCATGCTCAGGCCCAATTGGATGGCGCGCCCAGGGGCGGGCTCAAAGAAGCGCCCGCCAAATGCATTAACCACCAAGGAGGTGGCATATGAGGCACCAAAGAGATTTGAGCAGCTCATGAACGGCTGAATGCGTGCACGGCGCAACGCGATGCCCTGATGCGCAGCATAGATGTCCAAGACCATGTGCCCGGCAATCTCCGCGGTGTTGTCGCTGTCGGCCCACATGCGTGAGGCAAAGTCAGCCGCGATCTCCGCCGCAAATCCCCTTGCTGCCCAGTGCAGCGCAATTTGACCCTGGTGTGCGGGCACGCCCGGGATATGCAAGCCGTCCCCGGGCTCATTCAGGAATACATACCGCCCGGCAGTGTACGCTACCTCTACATATGCAGGGCGGCCCAATGGCCATGCCAGGGCAAGCTCCAGGCCGCGGTGGCTATTCTGACCCTCGTTGGCGTACCAGGTGCGCCCGTCTTCGGACTGGCGGGGCAGCAGGCGGTCATTGATGCGCATCCAGAAGAGCGCGATGTCGGCCTCCATGCGCAATCGTGGCACAGGGCCACGGATCCCCAACTCCACGCCCCGCGTCCGCTGCGGCCCGAGGTCCACGTTAAACCCGCCATCTGTCCCGGGACGATTAACCAGCTCCGTGGTGGTGGGCGTTTCGAATGCCGTGCTGACGTTGCCGTACGCAACCATGGGACCCGCAACAAAAGCCATGCCCCAGGCAGGGCTTAAGGAAGTCATCGTGCGACTGCCAGACTGGTCCCCGTTGGTCAGCAGCTGATCGGTCATGGCGAAGCGCAAGGCATCAGCCCGCATGCCTGCCATCAAACGCAGTCGCTCGCTGAGCATCAGGCGAACCATGCCAGAGACAGCCAGATTGCGAACACGTTCCTCCTGGTTGAGCACCATATCGCCCTCCCGCTCATTCTTGCGCTGATCATGCTGCAGGCGTACGTCCCATCCCAGCGTCCAAACCATGCGCCGCGGCCCGTTGTGCAGTTGCCCATAGGTGCCGGCGGCTAGCCTGTCCAGATTGATCGTAGCAAACGTCAGCGGGTTGTCCAGGGCGCGGCTGATGCCGTAGGCTGCTATGCTTACCCTTCCCAGCGGCGTATCGCTACGCAACACGGCACCCGCTTGCAGGTGTGTGCTTTCCTTGCCAGCACCGACATCAACATAGCGCGGGTCCGCAGCCTGGGGATTGGCATCATACTGCGCAGCCGTAAGTGATCCCGGTGCTTGCACATCCTGGAGGGCAGCGGCACCGCTAAGCGACAAATTCGTAGCCGGGCCAAGTTCAAAGCGGCCGCGCAGGCCCATGCGCAGAAATCCACCTTCGCTGTGTTCGCGCCAGCCAGTCCGGTCGATGCTGGAGATGAATGTCTGTATGTATCCGTTTCCCAGAGGTCTTCGGGCGCTGCCCATAACGTGTCGCAAACCGTGACTGCCGACCATCCCGCGCAGGCGAAGGGCCGCGGTATCCTGCACCGAAGTCATCATAAGCACCCCGCCGCTGCTGTTGCCCCAGTACAGGGACGCCGGTCCGCGGAGCACCTCGGCGCGGGCCACCTGGGCGGGCTCGACTACATCCAGCATCGACTGCCCGTCTGCAATCGTCAGTGGGATGCCATCCAGAAACACCTGTGCGCCCCGGACACCAAAGGCTGCCCGATACCCGATGCCGCGGATCAGAAGCCGCTCGCCCAGTGCGAAGTGGCCGCGATCATTGATCTGAATCCCCGGCACACCGCGCAGGATGCGCTGCAACGACAGACCCGGATCCAGTGCGATGTCTTTGCGGTGCCTGACGTAAACGGACTGTGCCGCTGAGGCCGTGGTTTCACTGGCGCGCGTGGCCTGAACCTCAATCGCGGGTAGGGTATAGGTGAGGCTATCGTCCGAAACCGTTTGCGCGGCTGCGGCGGGCGCAGCGAGCATAAGCAGCGCACAAACACGTCTCAGTCCCATACGTCTCAAGGCCATCGGAACACGCTCCGGCAAGTATCTGAAGTCAGGCTCAACTCTTGGGTCACTTCGAAGTTATTGCTGTGCTCCGTACGGAAGGTTTATGGCGATGCCCAGCATCCACTTATACCCATGATCCCTTCATGGGATCATTGCAATCATGGAATCGCTGCAAAGCGGGTGGCAGGTTTCAATGCGCCTCGAGTCCACGCGTGGCAGCTTCCGTGTGCGATGTGCCTTGTATCGACTGCTTGTGCGAGCCCGCCGCACGCGCTGCTGCAGTATCTTGGAGGCATCCGCATAAACGAGCGTCGCGGCAGATCACGCGTGCCGCTGCGGAGTATGCCATATGCTTGTTGACACGCATGCCCACGTTTACCATCGTCGCCTGGCACCGGACCTTGAGGCGGTTATCGCGCGTGCGCATGCCGCCGGCGTAACCAAGGTGCTCCTGCCGGCCATAGACGTGCCGTCGATACACCAAGCCTTGGACCTCTGCGACATGCACGAAGGCCTGTACGCCATGGCGGCGCTCCATCCCACCGAAACGAAGGATGCCACCGACAAAGATTGGCGCGCCGTGGTGGATTTCTGCGCCGATCCGCGCGTGGTCGCCGTCGGCGAAACGGGGCTTGACTACTATTGGGACCGCTCGTTCGACGTCACGCAGCAGGATTTTTTGCGTCGCCATGTGCGATTGGCCTTAGAGGCTGATCTGCCTCTTGTGCTTCACCTGCGGGACAAGCCCAAGCGAGACGAAGTGCACCGTGACCTGGTACGGATTCTTACGGAGGAGCGCACCGATGCCATGCGCGGCGTCTTTCACTGCTTCACCGGACCGGCCTGGGTAGCCGAGGCCGCGATGGAGCTAGGCTTCAGCCTGGGCCTTGGCGGCGCGCTTACGTTCAAGAATGCAGGCGTAGACACTATCGCGCTGTCCTTGCCGCTTGAGCGGATCGTGCTGGAGACGGATGCGCCCTTTATGGCACCCACGCCGCACCGTGGGCGCCGCAACGAGCCTGCTTATGTGCGGCTCGTCGCTGAGAAGCTTGCCGCCCTCAAGGCGCTGCCCCTAGGCGAGGTGATGCGCGCGACTACGGCAAATGCCGAAGCGCTGTTCAGGGTATAAGCCCATCATTTGCAGCCATTACCGCGCCGTAGCTTTTGAAAGACGCGTGGTCTTTGCAGCGCGGTGCACCAATCGGCAATGGATGGTGCCAAAGCACGGCCGTGTGCGTGCGCTAACGGTTTCCTCCATCGCGCAACGCACAGGGCGCCATGGCTGTCTGCTGAAAAGGCGGCGGCCGCATCAGAGCGGAATGGAGAGGCTGAATGCACAAACATGCGTGCTCAGTGCCAGCCAGCGGACATTAGGGAGCAGGAAGGGCCCTGGCAAGGCATCGGACCGGCGCGTGCCATCGGCGCCCATCCGGTCCTAACCTGCGTGTTATAGTCCGAGCCGGGACAGAGCGCGCAGGTCTATTTCATGTGCCTACTTCATGCGCGAGGTCATCGGTCTTAAGTCCCGCCAAAGCGTGGCGGCATGGAGGCATCGCGCTTGCGTGCCCAGATGCGACTTGCCGCGTGTGACCGCTGCCCCTAGTCGTCCGCCTCCTGATACTCTACATCGCTGAAGCCCGAATCGTCTGTACTTGTGTGCGGGCTCGACGGATCGCTGCCCTCCTGCTTGCTGTAGAGCTCAGTCCCTGCTGCCTGCATGGCGTTGTTTGTGGCTTCCATGGCCGCCTCCATCCTCGCAAAGTCCTTTGCCTGATGGGCAGACCGCAGCTCCTGCACGGCGCGCTCCACGGCGCCCTTCGTGTCGTCAGACAACTTGTCACCACTTTCCTCGACCATCTTCTCTGCCGCGTAGATGATGGAGTCTGCCTGATTGAGCTGGACCGCCTGGTCGCGCAGCTTCTGGTCCTCGGTCTCATTCTCCTTGGCTTCGCGCCGCATTCGCTCAATCTCGGAATCCGATAGCCCGCTGCCCGCCTCGATGCGGATGGACTGGTGCTGTCCGGTAGCCTTGTCCTTGGCGGACACATTTAAAATGCCATCGGCGTCAATGTCGAAGGCTACCTCAATCTGCGGCAATCCGCGTGGCGCAGGTGCAATGCCCTGAAGGTGAAACTTGCCAAGAGTCTTGTTGTGCGCCGCCATCTTGCGGTTGCCCTGAAGCACCAGAATCTCCACAGAGGTCTGATTGTCCGCCGCCGTCGAAAAGATTTCCTGCTTCTTGGCGGGAATCGTGGTGTTGGCTTCGATCAGCACGGTCATGACGCCCCCCAACGTCTCGATGCCCAGATCCAAGGGTGTTACATCCAGGAGCAGTACATCCGTGATATCCTGTGCCAGCACACCGCCCTGAACCGCAGCGCCAAGGGCGACAACCTCGTCCGGGTTCACGGACCGGTTCGGTGCCTTGCCAAAGAACTCCTCAACCTTCTGCTGCACCAGCGGCACCCGGGTTGAGCCTCCTACGAGCAGCACCTCATCGATCTGGCCGGGAGAAAGCTTGGCATCTTCCAGTGCCTGGCGCATCGGTCCTATGGTACGATCGACCAGGTGGCCGACAAGTTGCTCAAAGCGCGCCCGCGTGATGTTCATCGACAGGTGCTTCGGGCCCTCTTGGGTCAGTGTGATGAACGGCAGGTTAACTGTGGTCTGCGTAGCGCTCGAAAGCTCAATCTTGGCTCTTTCAGCGGCCTCCTTCAGGCGCTGTAGCGCCATGGGGTCCTTCCGAATGTCCACCCCTTGTTCGCTCTTGAATGAATCCGCGATGTAGTCAATAAGCACCTGATCAAAGTCGTCTCCGCCCAGGTGCGTGTCTCCGTTGGTGGACTTGACCTCAAAAACGCCTCCGCCCAGCTCCAGTATGGATATATCGTAGGTGCCGCCGCCCAGATCATACACCGCGATAATCTGATCCTCATCCTGTTTGCCCATCCCGAACGCCAACGCTGCCGCTGTAGGCTCGTTGATGATTCGCCGGACCTCGAGTCCCGCAATCTTGCCGGCCTCCTTGGTCGCCTTCCGCTGCGCATCGTTGAAGTACGCGGGCACGGTGATGACGGCTTGTGTGGCCTTTTCGCCCAGATACTCCTCGGCGGCCGCCTTCAGCTTCTGCAGTATCATCGCCGATATTTCTTGCGGGGTGTACAGGCGGTCCTTGATGCGTACCCGCGCCAGTCCGCCTTGGCTGCTTTCCACCTTGTAGGGTACGGTCTTGAGTTCGCTCGATACCTCCGCAAACTTGCGGCCCATGAAGCGCTTGATAGAAAAGATGGTGTTCTGCGGGTTGGTGACGGCCTGTCGCTTTGCCGGTCCGCCTGCCAGCCGCTCGTCATCAGCCTTAAAGGCGACGATGGAAGGCGTCGTGCGTGAGCCTTCCGAATTCTCTATCACCTTGGGCTCTCCACCCTCCATCAGGGCGACTACCGAGTTGGTGGTCCCGAGGTCGATGCCTATGATCTTGCCCATCGTGTGTCTCTTATGTCTTTACGTGATTGTTTTCGTGCACAACGCCGCCGGATACCCAAAGGCTTGTCCGGCGTATCAGCAGCCCGGCACGGCGATTACAGGCACGGGAACTTACAAGAACCTTGCCGCTGTCAGTTGCATGCCAAGCGCGGCAGAATACCCTGCCAATACTGTCGCATGCTGTCGTAACTTCGTCGTGGTTATGCATTCTGTGACACTGCCGTGAAGGGTATACCGAACGCGCTCACCGTTGTACGCATACTGGTGACGCCCGTGCTGATACTGTTCCTGCTGCAGGAAACGCTGCTCGGCCAGGGTACGGCCTTGGCGCTCTTCGCGGTAGGGGCGGTTTCAGACTACTTGGACGGGAAGCTCGCGCGCCAGTTCAAGGCGCGTTCGCGTTTGGGCAGATTCCTTGATCCGGTGGCGGACAAGGTTCTGGTGCTGGGTACCTTTGTAGCGCTGGCAGCGTTGCATCCCGTGCTCATTCCGTGGTGGGCTGTCGCGCTCATCGCGGCGCGAGATTTTGCTGTCACCCTGGTCCGTGTCCGCGCAGAAGCGCAAGGACGCTCGATCAAAACGCTTTTTATGGCCAAGACCAAGACAACGCTGCAGATTGCTTTTCTGATGGGTCTAATGGTACTGCTCACGATGCGTCACACCGAGGGTGCAGGTGCTGTGGCAGCACACGACATCCTGGAGGGCCCAGTGCCCCTGATCGCGCTGGTCGTGATCGTTGCCGTAACGGTAGCAACCGGGTTGTGGTACTTTGTTAAGTCCGAGTTCGTCACCGCCTCCAGTACATGATGGAAGCCACCCCCCTCAGTCATCAGATAGCGAGGGCGCTGCTTCGCATTGAGGCTGTGATCGTTTCGTCTGAGGCGCCCTTTACGTACGCCTCGGGTATGCGCAGTCCCATGTACTGTGACAACCGCCTTGCCCTGTCGTATCCCGATGTCAGGGAGCTCATCACGGACGCTTTTGTGCTGAAGATTCGAGCGTTGGATCCGAATCTTGATGCCATCGCGGCAGTGGCCACGGCGGGGATTCCGCATGCGGCGTGGGTGGCGCATCGTCTGCACCTGCCCATGGCCTATGTACGACCTAAAGCCAAGGCACACGGACGCCTAAACCAAATCGAGGGGCAGCTGCGCACAGGTCAGCGGACGATCATACTCGAGGACCTTGTTACCTCCGGTCGCTCCTCACTGCGTGCGGTGGAGGCCGTCCATGCGGCGACAGGCGTGGTGCCGGAAGCCGTAATGTGCATTTTCACGTATGATCGGCCTGGAGTCAGAGAGCAGTTTGCGGCTGCGGGCGCGCCGCTGGTCGCCTTGTGCAACCTTGACACGCTGTTGCATGTAGCTCAGGTGCAGTCGCTTTTGGACGCAAGTGAGCTCGCGGTTCTTCGGCAGTTCCAGCGCGAGCCCTTGGCCTGGAGCACTCAGCAGGCAGGCACGGGTGTATGAATGCAACGATCCTCACCATAGGGGACGAGCTCTTGATCGGGCAGGTCGTTGACACCAATGCTGCTTGGCTCTCTGAGCGACTGTTTTCCTTGGGCGTTGGGGTGCGCAAGGTGGCGACCGTAGGAGACGAGGAGCAGGCCATCATAGCTGCGCTGGCGCAGGAGTGGCCCGAAAGCGACCTGATGATCATTACCGGCGGGCTTGGCCCGACGCCGGATGATCGCACGCGCGAAGCCGTCGCCCAGTACTTTGGCCGAGATCTGGCTCTGGTACCCGCGCTGATGAAGAAGTTCGAGGAGGAATTCGTGCGCAGGGGCCGACCCATGCCAGAGGGCTACTCGCGTCTGGCCCTTATTCCACGGGGATTTGAGCCGCTTCATAATCCGGCGGGGTCAGCACCCGGGTTACTCTTTGAAGATGCGCAGGATGGCCTGATGGTCGTCGTGCCGGGCGTACCCGCTGAGATGCAGGCCACCTTTGCGGATTCGATTGCGGCCCGGATCATACGGCGGCATACGGGCCACGGTGCTGTGCACCGCACGCTTTGCACTGCCGGCGTGCCGGAAACGGTGCTGGCTACCACGCTCGCAGACCTTACGGGGAGCCACAGGATCGCATTTCTGCCGCGGCCCGGCCAGGTCCGGCTGCGCCTGACGACCACTGGTGCGCATGCAAAGCCGGACCTTATGGTGCTGGAAGCGGAGATCCGTTCGCGCATGGGCGAGGCCATCTACGGGGTCGACGACGACACCCTCGAAGCAGCGCTTGGGAAAAACCTTCGGGCGCGCGGCATTACGATAGCGGTAGCCGAAAGCTGTACGGGCGGGCGCGTCCTGGATCTGCTGACGAATGTAGCCGGCGCTTCAGACTATGTGCGCGGCGGCGTAGTTGCCTATGCCAACGAAGTTAAGCGCCGTGTGCTCGGCGTTCAGTCCACGAGCCTGGCGCGGCACGGTGCGGTCAGTGAGACGGTCGCGGAGGAGATGGCTCAGGGTGTGCGCCAGGCACTCTGTGCCGATGTCGGACTTTCAGTGACGGGAATCGCCGGGCCGGGCGGGGGCACCATGGAAAAGCCCGTAGGCACAGTGTGGATCGGATACTGCGACCACAGCGGCTCCGAAGCCAGACAGTTCCGGCTGGGCCGGCATCGGACCTATAACAAGGCTGCTAGCGCGGTGCTTGCGCTGGATGTGGTGCGGCGCAAGCTGCGTGGCATGCCTATGATCACTCCAGGCAGCAGCCCGCGGAGCACGGCCCGTTCTTCCGCAACAGAAATGCAAACAAACTTTGTGCACAGTCCATCGGACTGACACTACGCTGTCAGTAGCGGCGCGTATTAAGAGTAGCAGCCAATTAGGCAAGGAGCTAAACATGGCACAGCGAGCAACACATATCAGCAGTCGCGCGGGTGCCAGCCCGAAGGATTCAGGTGGGATGTTTCAAGCCGAAGAAGCCGTGCGGGGGCTAGAGGCCACCATTAAGGTACGTTCTACCGTCAATGGGTGGATTTTCAAGGCATTCCCGTTCCATCGAGCGCATTTGGTGCACGGTAAACCCCGGTTCAGCCTTAAAAACGCTTTCAATCTGGGTTGCAGTGCAAGGCTTGTGCACTTTGACGCCCGCGGCGTGCAACGTACGAGCCCAGTCCGGGTCCAACGAGGTGCACGTGACACGGAAGCTTCCAACGGTACTACGTAATTCCCAAAGCAAACACGGTGAAAGCCATGAAAACAAACAAAGGAGCCCGCCAGCGGGCGCTCGATCTGGCCATGCAGCAGATCCACAAGCAGCACGGCAAGGGATCCATCATGCGCATGGGCGATGCGCCGCCCATTCGCGTTGAAGCCATCCCCACAGGGTCGTTGGCCTTGGATGCGGCCTTAGGTGCAGGTGGGCTGCCGCGGGGGCGCGTCATCGAGATCTTTGGCCCGGAGTCTTCGGGCAAGACCACGCTGGCAACGCACTGCCTGGCCGAGGCGCAGAAGCTTGGCGGCGTGGGCGCGTACATTGATGCAGAGCACGCGTTCGATCCGATTTATGCCGAGCAGCTGGGCGTAGACATTGAGTCGCTCTTGATGTCGCAGCCGGACACCGGTGAGCAGGCGCTGAGCATTTGCGAGATGCTTATACGCAGCGGGGCGCTGGACATCATCGTTGTAGACTCGGTAGCGGCGCTGGTGCCGCGCGCAGAGATCGAAGGCGAAATGGGCGACAGTCATGTGGGCTTGCAGGCGCGCCTTATGAGTCAGGCGCTCCGCAAGCTGACGGGCGTCATCAGTCGCTCGAACACCGTGCTGATCTTCATCAACCAGCTGCGGGAGAAGATCGGCGTGATGTTCGGCAACCCGGAAACCACGCCAGGTGGGCGGGCGCTCAAGTTCTACAGTTCGGTGCGGCTGGACATTCGCCGCATCGGAGCGCTGAAGGAGGGTACCGATATCGTAGGCAACAAGACTCGGGTTCGCGTAGTGAAGAACAAGGTAGCGCCTCCATTCAGGCAGGCCGAGTTCGACATCGTGTACGGGGAGGGCGTGTCTGCGCTTGGCGAGCTTGTAGACTTGGCGGTCCAGTATGATATTCTGCAGAAGCGTGGTTCGTGGTACAGCTACGGCGACATGCGCATCGGCCAAGGCAGAGAAGCCGCCAAGAAGTGGCTCGACAGCAACAAGGACAACCACGATGAGATCAAGCGCGGGGTTCGCACTGCGCTGGGCCTGGTAGGGCCGGCGGATGCGGGCGTTGGCCAGAATGGCACCGCGAACGTCAGTGCATCGGACTTCTAGCCCAGATAAATAAATCGCCAGGGTTAGTGAAAACAGGGAGATACGCGAGCGCAGGAATCAGCGCGTACATCCTCCGTACACGAAGCCGGAGTTGTTGGTCCAAGCTCCGAACGAGCTTGGACGAGGGACATCACTACGCTCCGGGGTCCGGTCAAGGGCCTGCACTTCAAGCGCTACGTGCTGGGATGTCTTCAGCCGCTACGTGGTGGGATGGACGCTTGCCTCGTTTGAGTCTTTTGCGCTGGCCAAGGATCTCGCCCTGGCCACATGCGCGCGTCAAAACGTCCGAAGAGACCAGCTGGTTCTCCATTCGGGCCGCAACAATCTGGATGGAGCGTCAGGGAAGCGTTCTGGAGCGTACTACTGGCAGGGTTAACCATTGGGCAAACGGTTGATCAGGAAAGGGCGAATCGTCCATGTCTAATCAGATGATAAAAACGTTGGCACATACCGGCTGCGGCGCACCCCACGTTCGGCCCAGCCGGGCTAATGTCGCGAGGACAAGGGTATGACCCGGGTCCCGGTGCAGCCCGAGATGCTTCGTTGGGCCTGCGAACGTGCCGGCTATGATGTGGCGCACTTTGCGGAGTACATGCCACAGCTTGCGGCTTGGGTCCGACGCGAGAGACAGCCAACGCTGAAGCAGCTGGAGGAGCTGGCCAGACGTACGCATACGCCGTTCGGTTACCTGTTTCTCCCCGAGCCCCCCGAGGAACGCCTTCCGGTACCTGACTATCGTACCGTGGCGGGTACTGTGGAAGCTAGGCCGAGCCCCGACCTGCTTGACACGCTGTACACGATGCAGCGTCGGCAGATGTGGCTGCGCGAGTCCCTCGTCGAAAAAGAGGTAGAGCCATTGGCCTTCGTGGCGAGTGCTCGTCTGGCTGATGAGCCGGACGCTGTGGGTCGCGAGATGCGACGGGTGCTCGGCCTCGAAGATAGATGGGCCACGGGAGTCCGTACTTGGCAGGACGCCGTGAGTGCGCTGCATCGTGCGATCACGCAGCTCGGTGTGATGGCGGTGATCAACGGTGTGGTGGGGAACAATACCCATCGCCGGCTGAGCGTAAAGGAGTTTCGCGGCTTCGCGCTCCCCGATCCCTACGCGCCGCTGATCTTCGTGAATGGTGCGGATGCGAAGTCGGCGCAGATGTTCACTCTTGTTCACGAACTGGCACACATCTGGCTTGGCACTGAGGGGCTTTCGGGCTTCAAAGCCCTACTCCCCGGTGGGTCGGATGTGGAGAACTGGTGCAACCGGGCGGCGGCGGAGCTCCTCCTGCCAGCACGGGAGCTCAGAGCGTGCTGGAGGGAAGTCAGGCAGGTGGCGAGCCCCTTCGAGAAGCTCGCTCGGATGTTCAAGGTGAGCCCCGTGGTCGCCGCCCGCCGAGCTCTCGACATAAATTTCGTTGACCGCAGCACGTTCGTTGATTTCTACGAGCGCTACGTCAAACAAGAACGCACGGGGGGCACGATGTCGGGCGGCGGAAATTTCTACAACAATCAGAATACGCGTATTGGCAAGCTGTTTGCGACGCAGGTGCTGTGCGCAGCGATGGAGGGCCGCATCGGGTTTAAGGAAGCCTATGACCTGACAGGGCTGCGTGGAGGCGCCTTCCAGGAGTACGCCAGACGGCTGGGGATGGCTCTCCCTTGACGGTGGATCGGACCTGCCTCGTGGATGCAGATGTCTTCATTACGGCGAAGAATCTGTATTACTTGTTTGACATCTGCCCCGGCTTCTGGAAGAGCATGGTTCATCACCATCTGGAGGGCCGAGTGTTCAGCGTAGACAGGGTTCGCAGCGAACTACTCGTGGGTCGCAAGACGGAGGATCTCGTTCAGTGGGTGAAGAACGAAGTTCCGAAGGGGTTCTTCGTTCCGGTGGACACCGACAAGGTGGTGCGTGCCTATACGGATATCATGTTGTGGGTTCAGCGCCAGATGGCGCGCGTCCCGCAGGGCGCATACATCACTAATGCCCAATGATGCCATGAGGCACGTAGGGTGCTTCCAGCACAGCCGTGTCTGCATCCGTCAGTTTCACGGACAGCGACGCGGCGGCATCCTCCAGGTGTGACAGCTTGGATACGCCCACAATGGGGGCTGTCACATACGGCTTGGAGAAGAGCCAGGCCAGTGCTACCCGGGCTGGCGCAAGGCCCAGGCGCGTTGACACGGTGCGCAGAGCGCGGACGACATCGGTGTCCGCCGGATGCGTATACCGGGCATGCATGAGTTCGTCGCTGTCTGCACGCGTGGTCGCGGGCGGATCGTCCAAAGTCTCTGCGCGTGCCAAAAGTCCGCGCGCGAGCGGAGACCACGGCAAGATTCCAAGACCTTCCGCCTGGCAGAGCGGTATCATTTCGCGCTCTTCTTCACGGTAGAGCAGGTTGTAGTGGTTCTGCATTGACACAAAACGGGACCAGCCGTGGCGGTCGGACCGGCTGAGCATGCGCGCAAGCTGCCATGCGTACATGGAACTGGCACCGAGATAACGGACTTTGCCTTGCTGCACCAGCTGGTCGAGCGCTGCCAAGGTTTCCTCCATCGGCACCGCGGAGTCGAAGCGATGGATCTGGTAGAGATCGATGGTGTCTACGCCGAGCCTGCGCAGACTGTCTTCGCACGATTGCACGATATGCTTGCGAGAAAGTCCGCCGCGATTCGGTCCATCAAAGAGCGGGAAAAACACCTTGGACGCAAGGACGATTTCGTGGGCGTTGCCGTAGCGCTTCAAGGCGCGGCCTGTGATTTCCTCGCTCACGCCGAGAGAATAGATATCAGCGGTGTCAAAAAAGTTGATGCCGAGCTCTATTGCGCGTCTGAAGAACGGCTGCGCAGCCGCCTCGTCCATAATCCAAGGCTGCCATGAAGGATCGCCAAACGACATACATCCAAGGCAAACCCTGGATACCTCAAGCCCCGAATGACCCAGGCGAACATACTCCATGTATCCGTTGTCGATGGTGGTACGGTGCACATAAGGTAAGGGCATTAGGCTCAACTGAAATCGCTGCGCTGACGCGACGAACAACGATTGGCCAAGCACAACAAGCCGCATTACATAGCTTCGCGTTCGTACTTTATATTCCGATCAACGCCAGTCAGGGTTGCGCGCTCTATGGGCCCTTTGTACGAACTGCCTGCGAGGTATCGCAGGCTATGCAAGAAGCGCGGCAAACGTCCGTTTGCTGTAGCCGAGGACCTGCCGCCGCCACTCGCTCTCTCGGCTGGCATGGCAGCGCGGAGCGCTCCCTTGTCGCGCATGGAGGCATCGCACTTGACAAGGCGCGCAGGATTTGGCGGCAACGCGGCGCTGATCAAGTCGTACGTAGGGATGCGCCCGGCTGATGCTGCGCAGCGCATGGTCGATGAAGCCGTTACGCAGCCTCCGCCGCCGCAGCCGCCGTGGGCCACGACCTATCCCCCTTGGGATGGCTCAGACGCCGAGCTCCGCGCGTACTTCGATATGCAGTTCAGATGGTTCAGGGAGCTGGTCACGACTTGGATAGACACCTTGCGGCGAGGTGGCCTGCGGGAAAAACTCACGCTCTTCTGGCACGACCACTTCGCCACCGAAAGGGATACCTACTTCTTCACCATCCTGGCACTAGACTACCTCACGCTGCTGCGCAAGCATGCGCTGGGCAGCTTCAAGGATTTGGTCATAAAGGTCGGTATCAACCCCGCGATGCTGATCTACCTGGACGGACGCCTCAGCACGCGGCAGGAGCCCAACGAAAACTATGCCCGGGAGCTATTGGAGCTCTTTACCATGGGACAATATGACCAGGCTGGGCAGTCCAACTATACGCAGCAGGATATCGTGGAGCTGTCCAGGTGCCTGACCGGATACCAGGTCGATTACCGCAACTTCAGTGCACACCTGTCCTGGAATCGCACAGATCACGGTGTCAAGACACTGTTCGGAAGGCATGGCAATTTAAACTTTGGGGGTGCGCACACGGTGATTTTTGAGGAGCGCCGACGGCAGATCGCAGAGTTTATGGCAGCAAAACTCTACACCGAGTTCATTTTCACCACGCCGCATCCAGATATGGTCAGGGAGCTGGCCAACACCTTTGAGGACAACGACTTCAAGATCGCACCGGTGGTGCAGGCGCTTTTGGCAAGCGAGCATTTCTATGCCCCGGAAACCATGGGGGCCAAGCTCAAAAGCCCTGTCGAATACTACGTGGGATTTCTGGCTGATACCGCCACCGGGACGCCCGACCCCGCGGGCCTGCGCCGACTGCACAATGATATGGGCGCGATTTCGCAGCGCCTGCTGAATCCGCCCAATGTGGCTGGCTGGCCGGGCTACAGGAGTTGGGTGTCGTCCTCCTCGCTGCTTGCGCGCTGGCAAGGGCATGATTACATGTTGTCCAACAGTTTTCAGTTCAAGGTCAACGTTGTTGGGCTGGCCAGGGACTTGGTGGATGCTGCTGATCCGCTGGCGGTCTTCAAGGTGCCGACGGCCTTGGCGGCGCACCTCCTGTCCGTTCCGCTCGACACGCTGGTGCTGGATGCGCCCGCAGAATTTTCGGGTGACCTGCAGACCTATCCAATTCCGGACGAAGTAGCCAACGGACCACAGTACGTACGCGATTTGGGGAAGATCTTCCTGGCAGGATTGCCGTGGTACGAGTGGAACCTCGAAAGCCAGGGGATCGCCTGGGGCGTCCGGAACTATGTGCAGTTCTTGGCCCATCTGCCTGAGTTCCAGCTGGCGTAGTATCATGAAAAGCTTCCACAACTACGGTAAGGCGCGGCATGGCAGCTGCCTCGAAGACGGCTGCGCACACGCTGAAGACCACCAGCGGTGGACGCGCCGCGACTTTCTGGCTGGGCTTGGCCTCACCGCAGGCGGCAGTCTGATGGTTGGAGCAACGCCTGTAACGGCACTGGGCCACTCTTCCCTTCTGGGGCAACTGCACCATGCCTCGTCGGATCGCATCCTGGTGCTTATCCAGCTTTTCGGGGGCAATGACGGGCTCAACACGATCGTCCCGAAAGAGGACGACAGGTACTATAATGTTCGCCCGACGCTGGCTATTCCCAAGCAGGCAACGCTGCCACTGACATCAGAGCTCGGGCTGCACCCCGCCATGCTTGCAGTGCGCGACCTGTACCAGAGTGGAGAGATGGCCATCGTGCAAAGCGTGGGCTACAAGGACGCGAGCCTTTCGCACTTCCGAGGCACCGATGTCTGGCTTTCCGGGTCGAATTCAGACACCTACCTGACCACTGGCTGGACCGGTCGCCAGTTGGAGATGGTCTATCCCAACTTCGATGTGCAGCCCACCAGTTACCCGCCAGCGGTGCAGATCGGCGGTCTTGGCACGTTGCTCTTTACTGGAAGCCAGCGCGACATGGGGATTTCGGTTACGAACCCCGCGTTGTTCAGCCGGCTTGCGAACAGCGGCAAGTATTACGATGAGCAGCAGGTGCCGGCGACGCCCTTCGGGGAAGAGATGGCCTATGTGCGGCGCGTTGCCAACGACACCTTCCGATATGGCAGAGCAATCCAAGGTGCGTCCAGCGTAGGGATCAACCATGTCCAGTATCCTGGGCAGAACTATCTGGCGCAGAACCTCGCCATCGTGGCGCGTCTGATCAAGGGCGGCTTGGGATCGCACATCTACCATGTGGGGATTGGCGGGTTTGACACGCACGGGTCGCAGGGTGGAATCAACGGTGTGCATGCGACGCTTCTAACGCGCCTTTCGGAGGCCGTAGAAGCGTTTCTGCGTGACATCGCTGCTGGCGGGCGTCGCGACGATGTGCTGGTGATGACCTTCTCTGAATTTGGGCGTCGCGTGGAGCAGAATGGCTCAAGCGGCACCGACCACGGCACGGCAGCGCCGCTGTTTCTGTTTGGACCGGGCACCATCGGCGGTCTGTATGGCAATACGCCATCGCTCACAGACCTCGACAACAACGGCAACCTGAAGTACGAAACAGATTTCAAGGCGATTTATTCCACCGTCCTGCAGCACTGGTTTGGATTCAGCCTGAGCGCCAGCGCCGCAGTCTTGGGGCATTCCTACGATCCATTAGCGCTGGTGCGCGACCCGAGCGATGTGCTCGTTACGGACCGTACTCGCACCGTGCTACCGGAGTCGTTCGCCTTGGACCAGAACTATCCCAATCCCTTCAATCCGACTACGACCATCCCGTATGTCATGCGTCAGCAGGGGCCTGTGCGGCTCGATGCGTTTGACGCAGCAGGGCGTCATGTGCGGATGCTTTTGGATGCGGTGGTGCCTGCGGGGGCGCACACAGTAGCTTTCGATGGCTCGGGCTTGGCCAGCGGCGTATATCATTACCGCCTGCGCACGCCTGAAGGCGTCTTGTCGCGCCAGATGGCGCTGGTGCGTTAGCCAGGCCAAGGGGCTTATATACCTGTGTGCACGGGTAGTCTTTCGAACACGTGACTGTCCACCGCTATGAGAGATGTTCCTGTGCCTTACCCAATATACTTGCCATTCTGCCCGTGCATCGTTATCTCTTGGTTAACCCTGATTCACTAAGCGATAATGCTTAGGATTAACATATTTAAGATTATCTTATGTCGAGCAACGTTCCAGGCAGAAGTCGAAGTCATCGCCAAGGCCTCAAAGTTATCGACATGGCGCAAATAATCCCGAACGAGCAGGCGGCCACGCGGCTAATGGAAGCAGCCGTCTGGTCTAACGGGTGCTTTTGTCCGCACTGCTGCTACGAGGCTTAATTGCCTAAAGCCGGCAGAAGGTGTCTTACTGGTGCTGTGAATGAAAACAACAATTCTACATGAAGTCTTCGTGAAGATGGGCACATTGATGCAATCCATGTCGCATTCCATTGCAAGAGTGGCCTTGGCGTTGTACCTTGTATTGCCAGTCTGAAGGGTGTACAGCCGGTGTACCCAGCGTGAAGCTGCACAGGGACATCGGTGTGACACATAAAAAACTTGATTTATGCTGCAACGCGTCAGAGAGAGGGCTGCTGCATCTCATGCTCGAAACCCGGAAACCGCTCAAACGGACTCCAAATCCATCGTCTGGAAACTCGATGAGGTAATGAACACTCCGTCTCCAAACCCCAGATACGGGGGCAGAACGCCGCATGAGTTGATACGCATGTTGCTTGGGCCCAAACAGCCGTCGAAATAGATCTGTCAAGTGACACATATTTCCGCCCAAGCTGCCTCATTCTCATTGGCACACTCCGTGATCATCTCGATCCTAATGTGGCTTGCTTCTGCCTGGCCAGACAGCGCAGCCAAGCATGAGCGTGGACGCTATAGGCATCGGGATTGCCTGGTTGCGCTATTACCTTTCATCTAGGAGTCAAGATTTGGGCGATCGGGCAATGTAATGAGCGTTCATCTTGCCGTGGCAATCTTCCTTCCACTGCACCTATTAGTCCGTCGATGCAAATTCGCTGAACGATTATGAATCTGATACTAGAGCTAGATATGGATCTGATACTAGAACTAGAACTAGATTGGTTCCTTGCTTTGTTCCTTCGCTATAGCGCAAAGTTTCTTGCTTTGTTCCTTCGCTATAGCGCAAAGAAGTTCTTAGATACTGTACTACCAAAGCTCAGAAAGAGGCGGGAGCAAAAGCATCTTGGTGAAACAGTTTTGCCCGCCCATGGCCATGACCCATCACTTCAGATTATCCACGTAAATGTTACAGTACGCGGACCCAACCATAAGCTAGACGCTCGCCTCAAGGATAATGTATTCCCAGAAGCAATACGGACCGCCATCGCTCAACCAGCTCTCGACGAGTTATCAGAACTCATGAAAACGAGGCAAGCCCAGAAAGCCCTTGCCTATGCTAAACGACACATTGAAAGAATCGACACTGCTCTTAATAAATACGAAGACCCGGAAAGACGCTACGCAGAGGCCCTACGCACGCATCGTCAGCGGCTCTTGTTTGCGGCGGCGACAGCGGCCAGTTGGCAAGGCGACATTGAGGCTGGTCGCGCATTTTGGTGGCGTGCCCGTGACCTTGGTCCGATCGATTCCGAATGGCATGAGCAAGCTGCGGCAACTCTCTTCAATATCGAGCTCAAGGACGAGCTTCGGCACCTCATGGCCGAGATGGATCAAAGGAACGACGCGTACCGGCGATCGGTCCCGCTTCTCGCTTACCTTGACGAAGACTGGCCCAGCGTAGACAAGTTGCTTGCTGACTCCCAAAGTGCGGACCTGCTTCTCATGCGCGTCCAAGCGCGGCTCCAGATCCTCGATCCTACAGACATCGAAGCCGTCGAGCTTACAGCCGAACTCATAGACCGGACTGACGATGATGTTATTCTTCCTATCGTCAACATTGCCCGTGCATGGTTTACGCTTGAACTGCTGCAGTTAGTAACTGGCGGATACACCCTCTTGGACTACAAGCGTCGTCCCCTGATCGACAGTCTGGTCCGCCGCATAAATGTAGCGTTGGATTCAACAGAGCCGAATTCCGCTCTACGGGCACAAATCCTTAACTGCATGGGCATGGCAGCCAAGCTTCTGCGTGACGAGACTCTCATCGAGATCGGCACCCGTGGTGTCGAAGCACTCGACGACACTATCCGCTCGTCAGTATTCTTTGAATACGATGCGGCACCAACTTTGAAAGAGATCGATGAAATGCTGGCCACAGGTCAGATCGATGCCATTCGGGCCGTGCTTCTCAAGACGACGCATTATCACGCTGCGGGGAAGCCTGAGGAGGTCGAGCGTGTACTCCGAGAAGGGCTCTTCGCCACGCCGGATAAAAGGCAGAGAGCGCATGTGCTTCGCCTCCTTGCACAACATCTTCGTCAGACCAACCGAATCGATGAAGCACAGAGGCTGATTGAGAGCATACCTTTACGTCCGGCAGACCGTTGGCTTCTTCGTGCTGAGAACCTTCCTATTGGCCGAACTCCTCTCGACTTGGCCGACGAAGTCGCGGCGTTTCCACTGGACGTAGATGTGATTGAGCGACTTGCGCAATTCACTCTGTCCACCGTCAAACCAACCTCTCCCGAAGATCCGCCTCCCGATGCAACCATCTTGGACCGTGCCGAAGAGGCTGTGCATTGGACCACTCGCCTCGTTGAGATTCTCCCGTCCCGGTCCTCAAGATTCCTACACGCACAGGCCCTGTATGGTGCTCGACGCTATAGTGATCTCCTTACCGCGAGTCGGAACCTCGATCCGGTATATGCGAAACAGGCCACTGAACTCGAAGCGTGGGCGCTGGTCGGCCTTGGACACAGGGCCAAAGCCGCGGATCTTCTCGTCTCCGCCTGTGCTAACCATCCTGATTCTGAACGACTCGCCATCAATGCATCTGGCCTACTCATGGCCGAAGGCCGGCCGGCCGAAGCGGCAGACCTCCTCGAATCGAGGGTTACCGCCGACTCCAAAGTCCCCGAAATCCTAGTCGCCTATGCCCTGGCGATCCGTGCCCAAGCTCCCAGCTCACACGAGGAGGCTTCGCAGGCATTCGACTTGCTCGCTCGGGCAAATGACCTGCGTCCTGATCCCCGCATCGCTCAGGAGGCCTGGAAAGCGGCGCGAGCAGCGCAGCGCCAGCCCGAGGCAAGACGTTTCTTTAAAGCAATGACTGCGGATGCACCTGTGAAAGTCGTACAGACGAAGGATGACTTTTACCAAGCTATGCAGGCAGTGAGCGATACCCGCGCTGTCCAGATAGAAGGGGGACTTGAGTATTTGGCCGAATTAATCCGCAAGGACAGGGAGCACTCCGGTTTGCTGAGCAAGTTTCTTAGTGGACACGCGCTTGCTTACGTCGATTTTTTCCGACTATCCAGACGATCCTGGGAACTCTGGACCTATTGGGCCCAGCAGTATGAGCGGCGATGTGCCGAGGGAGAGGTGTCGCCTGGAAAATTCTCCATTCTGGCTGATTGGCCGTCCTTACATCTGGGGTATGGGCATCGACATGATGCTGGGGACATCAAGCTTTTTGCCGATCAGACGGCGATCCTCACCCTTGGCGTTCTTGGCCCCGACACAGCAAAGCAGATTCTGGCCGCTCTGGGAACGTGCTACGTGCATACAGGCATGCTCGAAGAATTGCGCCAGGACTTGACTCGAATCAATGGACACTTACTCGTTGGCAGTGCAGGTCTTTACGTCAAGGCGGCCCACTTTCTTAGCCAGAGGTCGGGCACAATTGTCAGCTATTCTGGGGAGGTTCAGTCAGCGGCCCCAAATGACCCGAGCGTCGGGCCACGTCGTGTGGATCTCGGTGTTGCTATTCTGCATGATGCACTCTACGCCACAGATATAGACAAATCGCAGGACTGGCCAGACGAGGCAAATCGATTAAGAATCTCATCTGCCACCCTTTTGGCCTCGCTCAACGCAGCCGGAGAGGTCACAGCTAACGAAGCAAGAAATGCAGCGGGCAAGTACCCCAGCGCCTTCGAAGGATGGGATAGCGCTACGCCACGACCGATTCCGACGGCCATTGTGTTTGACGAGTTCTCAATTTTGGATTGGGTTGACGCCGGATTGGCCGATGTTCTGGGCGATCGTGCCAAAGTAGGACCGTGGGCGTGGATGCGTATCTCGGACGAGGTAGCGCGTCAACAGGCAATGGAACTGGCTCACGAACGACTGCAAGGCACGATTGAAGTTTTCCAATCGGCACTCGCCGAAGGCGCAGTCGTCGAGATCAGGGCGGCTACCGATGGTAAAACGCATGAGGCTGCGGACGCCATACCTACAGGAAGTCCGTCGCCCATAGAGAGCCTGTGGTCAGGTGCACTCAGGTCACTTCGGACGGCTCAGGCTCACGGGCTCCAGCTATGGGCTGACGACCGATTCTACCCTCTTTTGCTGAGGCTGGGAGGGCCCACGGAAATGGGACCGGATATTCAAGCGATTCGCGACCCGTTTGTGGCCTGGGCAAAGGAGGCTCCACCGATCGCAATCACCGAGCTGCTCAGTCGACTTACCTCACTTGAGCGTCTGGCTCCTGATGTAGCGCAGGATGCCGTGGCTAAGCTCTTCGCGCAGGGGTACCGCATGGCACACCCGATACTCCTTTTGCACACTATCCGCCAGTTCCCGGTGCCATCGACGGGCCCTCTCACGCGTCCCTTCCAGAATCTCGTCAATGCGATCACAGAGATTCCACGCTACCTCCCAGAGACTTTCGACCTCTATTACAACAACAGAGACGGATTCGTTCGTATGGCGTCAATGGGCGTAGCGGAACGGTTCATCGTTGGCGTGTGGGAAGCCGAGGGACTCAGTAATGATCAGCGCTGTGCACTGGCCAATGCGTTCCTGGAAGCTGTTGAGCATGTGTTCGAGGAGGCGAGTCCGAATGCTGTCAGCGCAAGGGCCGACCGAACTCCAATAATCTTTTGGCGAGGGGTGGCTTCCGGGCTCCAGATGATGCCAGCCCAAGACGAGCGCCGTTTTGAGCTTCGCTATGCTGCACTTTGCTGGCTCGGCAAAGCCGCAGCGTCCCGGGCGGAACAGCACGAGGATATCGTCCGGGTGCTTGAAGATAACGCGCTTGACTTCCTGGACAATGTTCTCGGGGCTTTGGATGACAGAGATAAAGGAGAGCATTTGCCACAAGCCATCGGGAAGGCTCTGCTTCCTGCTCTCCTTCCGCTTGTTAATACTACTAGCCTTAGCAGCATACTTGATCCCCTTTTGCGCAGAGCAGTTGGTACGCTGGCCCGATTCAACAGGGACGGCCGTATTACCAAGCTCTACTATGCAACCGCCGACAGAGACGGCACGCCGCTCAAGGTGTCCGAAGAAGACAATGAGCAGGCTGCAGTCGAAGCTTTGGCACGCGCGGTGAGCGGCGACCCGAAGTGCGCGCAATTTATCAAGGCTACCGATTTGGTCTTCAGATATACACGTCCAGCCCCAGAGGAGTGGACGGATACGGGTTTCCCAACTGATGAACGGTTTCCTATAGATGTTAGGTGCTCGCTTTTCACGCTGCTTTGGGTTGATCCTCCCAGCCTACGCGAGATCATCGTTCGTCTCGTCGTTTACTATCTGTCTACCCTTGACCCGGCTCTTGCTTACAGGATCTTAATTGCAGAGGGGAACCTGCTCAGCAACGACTCAGAAAGAGCGCGAGAGGCTCGTGATTGGCTGGCGATTGATGTTCTGCGGAGCGGATACTTCGATCTTCAGCGCGACCTGGTTCACGCAGTGCGGCGTTTTCGCCAGTACGACACAGGCGCCTTTGCCCAATTCGTTGGCTGGATTGGGGAAGAAGCTGCTCATGCTCTGGCCAATCATCCCCTGACCCCTCAAGTAAGGCAAATCGGCCCGTTATTAGTGCCCATGGGGCATTTCCTGGGCCGAGCCCTGTTGACTGATGGTGGTGATGATGGGGACCAGGTGCTGGAGATGGCCCAGCAGATCAATGATGCCGACGATGAATCGAATGAGGACAACACCACTCTGCCAGAGTTGGCAGCGTGGCTCGCGGATAGGGTGTCTGTAGCCGAAACCGTGGATGATCCATTCGTTGCAGCTTGGGCACTCAGGGCGGTCCTGTTGGTCCTTTCGACGATGAACCAGAATCCCGAACTGGATATAGACGGGCGGTTGATCAAAGCGTCGGACTGGGTAGCCAGCTATGTGGCGGCCGCACTTTCTGAAAAGACGGGGCAGCTCTCTGAACTCGAGCAGCGGATGACGAATCGCCGCCAGCTCGCGTCAGCGGCGCTGCAGCTTGCAGCGTTTGCCTGCAGCGGAGATAAGCACTTCCATGCGTACAACCAGGAAGATGATCCTGTTGCAATATGGCTGGATCTTGTGTGGCTGTTGGCAACCAAGTTGCAGATTGCCCTTGTCGGCCTACGGGGAGGGTTAGCAAATGCCGCAAGAGCAGCGACTACTGCGCTGCAAGACCTCGGACTGGCTACTCCCGACGCGCGCGTTCTTGATGCATTCGATCCGTTCGCATTCGGTTCTGACGGCGATGATATCGGGATGGCGCTCACCCTGACCGCTATGCTCAAGGTGGTCCACCAACTGCGTGAAACCAGCGAGCCCCCATTATGGTGGACTAATACAGTTCGGCGCCGCGCGGAAGAATTAGCAAATGCAGGCTCGAAAAAATCGCTCACAGGCGATGAGGAGCTCGACAATCGCTTCGGGTTGATTGCTCCTCTCCGCGTACGAATACTTGCGCAGCAGTTGACAGTAGCCCTTACCTCTTGAAGTCCCTCCGCGCCGGTTAAAGGTGAGGCAGTCTGTAAAGTGTCACTCGTCGATATAAGGCCCACAACTTCTAACATATGTGCATGCAGGGACATCGACCCGTTAGTCAAGGTCCCGGCGCCACGCCCGGTATCCTTGCACAGCCATCCCCAAATACAAGAGGTAGAGCGCAGTCGTGAAGTACAGCCCCTGGCTGAGGAAGACGCCAGCCAGGATGGTGTCAGTGACGATCCACAGCAGCCAGTTTTCGAGAATCTTTTTGGCCTGCATCCAGGTGCCCGCAAGGCTCATGGCGGTCGCCAGCGCATCCAGCGCACGCGCACGATCATCGGAGACAAACGCGATCACGGCGTCCACGGTGGGAATCGCGCCGCGCGTGGCAGCGGCAAGAATCGCCACGATGACAGCGGCCGCGACCAGCACAATCGCGCCCAGGACAAAGCTCTGACGCAGGGCTATGCGCGTAACGGCTACGCCTTCTTGCTGCGGGCCGCCCCTGCGCCACTGATGCCAGCCGTAGAAGGCCAAAGCCACATAAAAGCCTTGCAGCCCCATGTTGGCGTAGAGACCGGCGTCTGCAAACACTACGCCGAAGAGGACAGCACTCCCCATCGCCGCAGGCCAAGCCCCGATGTGCTGCCGAATGAATAGCCATACGCAGACCACGCCCATAATGGTGGCGGCGGCCTCAACGATGGCAAGCGCAGACATAGAACAGCGGCTAGTGGATCCGCACTATGTAGGCGGCTCCCGGAGCGTTTTCTGAAGCCGCACCGATGAGGGCCAAACGGCCGTCGAGGTCTACGGCGGAACCGAAGGCCACATGGCCGATGTCGATGATGCCCTGATATTTCCAGCTCCTGGCCTCTGCATCGAAGGCATACACATACGTAACACGGTTAATGTTGTAGTCCAGCTGAAGCTGCTCGTCAAAGCCTACGACGAGCGCACGGTCGCCCGAAAGCGCTACGGCGGACCCAAACGCGCCATGACGATACGGGGTAGGGGGCACGAGCGTGGCCGTCTGGCGCCAAACGCCAGTGGAATCGGGCGCGTATATGGTGGCCATGCCGGAGCGGCCTTGGCCTGCGCGACTTTGGCCTGCAAGCAGGCGATCCTCATCTACATCCACGGCGATAAAGAAATCGTCGACCTCGTTTATGCGTACAGACTCGCGCCAGCTTCCTTCAAGGTTCTGCTCAAAGACGTACACCGATCCCGGCTTGTTTTGAAGGTACTGGGAGCTTGGTACCACTACCTTGCTGCCGTGGATGGCTACGTCGCCGCCAAAGATGCCCTGTTGTACGCCTCCGCTGCCAGTCAGGCGCTCCGCCTCGCGCCAACGCCTTGTGCCTGCATCGTAGCGGAAGACATATGCGGCCCCACCATAACGACCTGTTGACGTGTCTCCCCAGGTTGTCAGGATGGCATGATCCCCTTCGAGCGCCACGACCGTGCCGGTTGTTCCATCTGGAAAGGTGTCACCCGTAGTCAGGGTAGCGGTCTGCACCCATACCCCCGCCGTGTCGCGTTCAAAGACATAGACAACATCGGGATCGGTGCGGACACCTTCCTCTTCGCTGGTGGCAACCAGCGCACGGTTTCCGCTCAGTGCGACGGATCGCCCAAAGAACCGGCGCTTCTCGCAGTCGTGCGCAGTAAGGCGTGCCGCACGGTGCCAGCGACGCGTAACAGGGTCCTGCGCAAAGACGTACGCAGCACCAGCCTGTTCGGTACAGCTGTGTTCGCCGCTGGCACCCACCAGCGCCTGCTGTCCGTCGATGGCCACGGCAGCACCAAAGAAGTTGCCCGCGGTGGTATCGGCGTGTGGCAGCCGCTCAATCTGAGCCGATGCCAGCCTGGTACAGGCCAGCAGAGCGACACCCAGCCCCAGCACAATCCAGCGCCCGTTCATACCTGATCCGCCAACGATTCCCACTCTTTATACAGTGCATGGAGCGCTGCTTGCAGGTCTGCGTATTCAGCGCTCGCCTCCCGCACCCGCGCGGCATCGTCATACGACGCAGTGTCGCCCAGGAGCGCTTCAACCGACGCGCGGCGCGCCTCCAGGGCTGCGATGGCTTCTTCAGCCTGCGTGAGCTGCGCCTGAACAGTGTCGCTCGCACGGCCGCTGCGATACGTGGCATTGCGGGCTTCGGCTTCACGGCGCTTCTGGGCCTTGGTCTTCGGGCCGCCGGAACGCCTCGTGACCTGCCTGGCCGCACGCTGCTGCGTGAGCCGGGCTGTATCGGCGCCGCGCATGGGCTCGCCACTGCCCTGCGTGACGTGCCACTGATACTCCGAATAAGTCCCTCCATATACGCGCACGCGGCCGGCACCAACATGCCAGATGGTGTTGGCTACCTGGTCCAGGAAATGTCGGTCATGGCTTACTACCACAAATGAACCCTGGTACTGCTTGAGCGCCTCTATCAGCACCTGGATAGACGCGATGTCCAGATGGTTGGTGGGCTCGTCCAGAATAAGAAAATTCGTGCCTGCCACGAGGGTGCGCGCCAGCGCCAAACGGCTCCTTTCGCCGCCCGACAACACCGCAACAGGCTTGAACACATCGTCGCCGGTGAACAGAAAAGACCCGAGCAGCGTGCGGAGCTCGCCTTCTGTCTGCTGCGTGGCCGCTTCCTGTAAGGACGCCAGCACGGTATGCTGCGGGCAAAGCGCTTCCGCCTGGTGCTGCGCAAAGAAACCAGCGTCCACATGGTGTCCAACCTTGCGCGTGCCGTCAAAGTCCTCGGTGCCGCCCAGGATGCGCGCCAATGTGGACTTGCCTGCACCGTTCTTGCCGATAAGCGCGATCTTGTCTCCGCGCCCAATGGTCAGCGGTCCGGCATCCTTAAAGACCTGCACGCGCGCGGGCGCGGCGTACTCCTTGGAAAACTGAGACAGCGCCATGACCACGCGCCCAGACTGGCGCTGGACCGGAAACCGCAGTCTGATCCGCGCCTCCTCCCTTTCTGGCGGCAAGAGGCGTTCCATCTTCTGCAGCTGCTTGATGCGACTCTGCACCTGACGCGCCTTTGTGTTCTTGTAGCGAAAGCGCGCAATAAAGCGTTCCGCTTGCGCAATTTCCCGCTGCTGATTGTTGTAGGCTGCCTGCTCCAGGACCCTGCGCTTTTTGCGCTCGGCCAGGAAGTAGTCGTAATTGCCGGCATATGCGGTGATTCGTCCCATGCGCAGATGCGCGATTGAGGTCACCATGCGATTCAGGAAGTAGCGATCATGCGACACCAGGACCACGGTGCCTGCATAGCTTTTGAGATACTGTTCCAGCCAGTCAATGCTGACGATATCCAAGTGGTTGGTCGGTTCGTCGAGAAGCAGAACATCAGGTTTCTTCAGCAAGATCTGCGCCAGAACGACGCGCATGCGGTAGCCCCCGGACAACGTTGCAATGGGCCGGTCAAAATCCGTGGTATCAAATCCCAGGCCTGCAAGTACTGTTTCCGTACGTGGCCGCACCATGTGCGCTTCACTCATCGAAAGCAGGGTCTGTACGCGCTCCAGGTCGCGCAAGAGCTTGGTGGGCGGCTCTGCATGTTGCGCCAGCGCGCGCATGATCGCCTGCTCACTTGCAAGGAGCTCCTCCAACTCATTGAATGCCCTGAGTGCCTCTTCGAGTACGGTTCGCTTGGGCGCGATGGCTTGCACATCCTGGGCCAGGTATCCAGTGACTCCTTTGCGTGCCACCGTACCGCTGTCGGCCTCAAGCTGCCCGGCGACAAGTCGCAGCAAGGTTGTCTTGCCCGCGCCATTGCTGCCAATCAGGCCAATACGCTGTCCCGGCTTGATGGTCCAGGAGAGCCTGTCCAGGATCGGCTGGCCGCCTAGCGCCAGGGAGATGCCTTGTAGCTGTATCACAAGTTCACACGCGGAGCCCGTTCGGGCAGGGCCATCCCAATTGCATGGCGGTACGTATGCCACCAAGCGGGCGAAGAAACCATTTAACTTGGAAGGGTAGGAAATGAACCCCACACTGAACTGTGAACTGCAGCGGTGCAGCTTTTTGATAAGCCGGACTGCAGGAGGCACGGCTAGAAGGCTCAGACAGTGACGGTTGGTGCCAAGCGCGACCCATGGTGCCAGCAATGGCCGATAGCGCCCGTTCCGTAGAAGATCGCTTTAGCGCCGAAACCAGATTGTCTGAAGTGGTCTGGCCTGATCTTCTGACAACAGCTTTGGAGGTTGATGCCCGCAAGTGTTCGATCGTATTCGAACAGCTAGGTCGAGCTTGTTCAGGTAAACCCGCGGGGTTCGAAGCCTTGTCCCGTCGAGTGTTGGCACCCGGTTTCAAAGCGGGGCCTACGCCTGAAAGGGATTTTGGCGGTGAATGCGCGTACGACATGCGGCGTAAGCATTCTGGAAGTCCATTCGGTGGACACCTGGTTGCGATGCAGAAGTCGAATCGCTTCAAGATAGCTCCAGAGATATTGCCACTGGCGCCCCGCATGGGCGAGGACCTGCGTACGTAGGAGGGCAAGTAGCGTATACACTTTGCCCATAGGTAAGCGAAGCGCTTGTTGCAGAGGTCCAGTGCGTGATGGCACTGGCGTTCATCTGACGCTTTGCCTGGACGAGCACCTTCAAGGGCCCGTAGCCTCCCTTAAGACACAACAGACGTAGGGAGGGACCGCTTCGGACGTCCAAGCACGGAGCGGAACGGTCACACGCGCCAATAGACTTTCTGTGAAGAATCAACCTTGACATCAAATCTTACCCCCTATATTGTACGGGAATTCCGTTCTGTGCCTGCCGCAAAAATCGGTACGCTGACGACTACCTGCCTGACGACTTACAAACGGTGCGACCATCATGAAACGACCTTTGACGATCATCATTACGATTTTCATCTCCGTCACTTTCGGCGGGTTCCTGTCTGCGGCGATCGGATGGCCGTCCTTGCAGGGTGAGCCGACCGTGGGGAAACAGGTGCCCGATCTTCCCGTCGCCGCTAAGGAGCGGTGGTTTCCACCGGTCAGTGAGTACCGCGAGCCGCTCGACGAGGAAGACTTCGAGAGGCTGCTGGCGGCGCTGGACAAAGCGCTGATTGCTGCGGAGAGTTTGGATGACTTTGAGCGGGAGGCGGACCTCCATTTATGGAACTTCACCCGCCGTCTCGGCGGTCCGGCGGTCACCGAGGAGCAGGAGGAGAGGGTGTTGAGCCACTTGGCGAATCTCGCCGAGAAGTATCCGGACCACCGCGCGATGATCGAAAACAATAGCAATAATGCCAGGGTATTTGCTGGGCGGGCGGGCAACATTATGCCGTTCTCCATGGGATTTAGGCTGGACGAGGACTACTACGTAACGGCTGACGAAGCTGTAGACGGCGCCGTAGACGACGCACAGATGGATGGGCTACTCACCCGACTCGATGAGATTCTGAAGATCCCTGAGACGGTCGACAACTTCGAGGTGGAAGCGCCCTTTTTCTTGTGGCAGGCTACCAAGCTCCTCCAGCGAGGACCACCCCTTTCACCCGAGCAGGCGGCCCGGTTCGTTGACTACTTCGAGAAGCTGAAAATGGAGCATCCAAACATAGCGGAGGCGATTGAGCGAAACCAGCGTTTAGTCGACAAGCTCCTGCCCGGAAGGGTGGCTCCGAACATCGTCGGAAAGGATATGGAGGGGGTCGAGTTCGCGCTGGAGGCCTACCGTGGCAACATCGTGGTTCTGTACTTCTCCGGGGAGTGGTGCGTGCCGTGCCGGGCGGAATACCCCTATCAGCGCGCTATGATGGATCTCTACGAGGACATGGGCGAGGCCGTGGTTCTGCTCAGCGTGAACTCCGATGACAAATTAGACACGGCCCGCGCGGCGAAAAAGCGGGAGCGGCTCCGCTATCGAACCTGGTGGGACAGATCTACCAAAGGGCCGATTGCGACGGATTGGAATGTGAACAGCTGGCCGGTGATCTATATACTTGATGAGGAGGGCGTTGTACGGCACACAGGGAAGCGGGGGGCCGACATCATCGTCGCCGTGGATCAGCTCCTCGCGGAGAAACGGACCCGCGAGTTCCAAGCCAAGATGGAGACACAGGCGGAAGAGGAGGCCGAGGAGAATGCGGAAGCCGATCGGTAGGTGAAGGTCCGCGTTGATGGAAGCGCCGACGCAACGCTTGAAGTCGTGTGGGGTAGTGTCGCTGATCGCACCCACACGGGGTGCATAGCACCGGGCCGACTGTGGGCCGCCGCAGGCAATAGGGTTGAGACCGCCCGCGTCTTGACCCAGGGTACCCGCCGAAGCAAAAGTGCTAGCACCAAAAGTAATGAGTAGTGCGCCGTACTTGAATGCACAGGTGCAACAAGGCACTCTGCTTCAAGGCTTCTTTGGAGCGGATGATTACAACGTGATGATTAGAAGGCGGTTCGCCGTGGAACCTGTGGCGACATGCCAGAGCCGGTCAGGCTCATATTAAACGAGCCCCACTGGCAAGGTACGCGCATCGCCTCCGCGGTCCATTCGCCAAGTATGCTAGCGCGTGCGGCGCAAGTAACCTGGCGCGCCCCAGAGAACTTCCGGCCCCACATGCGCTGCTGCGCTACGAATATGGAGGCGCGCAGCGCATGCGCGGATGCCAAATCACGGGGTGCCCGAAGTGATGTCCTTCACTTGCAAGGCCGACCTCCGCGTCGGCACTTGCAGTCGACATTCGGCCAGCGAGCACGCTGGAACGCTTTTCGTCACAGCATGCATCGATGCCTATAATATTAAAGTAATACTTTAAATACAGGGCCGTTAGATCAATGCTGATATTTGCCAATGGTCTCAATGATAACGGCTTTTGGCGGTGGCTGTCGTCTCCAGCACGGGGTGGGAATATGCGCATTGGGCGCGAAAAGCATGGTCCATTGTGTATAAGAAGGCATTCTGGTACCCATCCCCCGGGGGGAGGGCTGCGCATGTCGTGCTTTGCCCATGGAAGTTTTGCCATCGCGCAAGGGGCGGAGCCGGGGCTACGATCCGCAGATGATTCGAATGCAAGATGCCCGAGACGCGGTCGGCCAAGGGTGAGCCGATTTTACGGGCGTATCAGCAGACTACATGCTGGTAGCATGCGGGCATACATGACGAAACATGTTCCTTGGCGGATGCGCTTGGTCTGGCTCCGGCTGCTGCGCTTTTTTCGCATCCATGTGCGCTATCTTGGCACGGAGGCGTCAGAGGAACTGCGTTGGCTATGTCATGCTGAGGGTTCTCATTAGCTTGGCGTACAAACGGCCGCGCCTGCTTTGGGGCCGTGGTTGCTTTTCGGCGCGAAACGGTGCTGTCCGCAGTCGCCAGACGCTACGTGCGAAGGTTAGCGCTGCGCTGCTTATGATAACCCTCACGGCGTCCGCGCAGGATTTGGCGTGGCGCTGCGCGGACATATCCTTTCAGGACGAGCTGGACGCGGGCGGTGCTGTCTATACGGATGGCGGGATGCCCGGCGACGCAGTGGAGATTCTGAAGCGCAAAGGCCTTAACAGCGCGCGGCTGCGCCTCTTTCACACCCCAATGGCCCTGCGCGACGCGTTGCCGGATGTGCTGCACCTGGCGGCCCGCCTGGATTCTCTCGCGCTGCCCTGGATACTCGACTTCCACTACTCCGATACATGGGCTGACCCTGGCAGGCAGCACAAGCCTGCAGCGTGGCTGCCGCTGGACTTCAGTGCACTGCAGGATTCGGTGTTTGCCTACACCACACAGGTGCTGAACGCTTTGCTTGGCAGCGGCCTGCAGCCCGCAATGGTGCAGATTGGCAACGAGATCACTGCCGGCATCTTATGGGACGACGGGCGCGTCGGCGGTCCGTTCGATACGCCCGTACAATGGGATCAACTGGCGGCACTTCTCACGCGCGCGGCGCAGGCCGTACGATCCGCAGCAGGAGATTCCATGCAGATCATGGTGCATCTCGACCGCGGCGGAGACCTGGGCGGGGCGCGGTGGTTCTTCGACAACCTCCAGCCGTATCAGGTGGACTTCGATGTGATCGGCTTGTCCTACTATCCCTGGTGGCACGGGTCGTTGTCGGACCTTGAAGCGACGCTAGACACGGTGGCCGCTGCGTACGGCAAGCCCATTATTCTGGCCGAATTCGCCTATCCCTGGACGTTGCAGTGGTTTGATGATGTACACAACATCGTGGGGTTGCCCGCCCATGTGCTTCCAGGGTATCCTGCCACGCCGGAGGGGCAGCGGGACTTTATTCGCGATGTGATGCAGCTCGTTCATGATACCCCCGGAGGTCTCGGTGCATGCTATTGGGAGCCAACCTATGTCTCCACCGCTGGGCTGGGTTCGCCCTGGGAAAATGTTACACTCTTCGATGACAGCGGTGCGGTGCTTCCTGGCGCGGCTGCGCTGGGCGGCACCTTGAACACCCATACAGTATCGGAGCACCCCCCGGACGCTGCGCTGCATGTGTATCCCAACCCCGCAGACGACTGGATACGCGTAGCATACGACGATCCGATGGGTGATTGCGCCCACATCGACGTGATTGATGTGCTGGGCCGGGTCGTGCTGGCGGGGCCGCCGCGGTGCAGCACCGGGTCTATGTTGCTACACGTTGACGGGCTCGCGCCGGGACTCTACATGGTTGCGCTCCAGAGCCGCGCGCGACGGCATTCCGCACCGCTTGTGATTGCGCCACGATAGCCATGCACACGCTGAAAGCAACGGGGCTGGGCCATCGCTTCGGGCAGCGTGTGCTCTTTCGCAGGATGACGCTCAAGGTGCATGGCGGCGAAGTGCTCGCGGTTACGGGTGCCAATGGAGTGGGCAAGTCCACGTTGCTCAAGATTCTGGCGGGCGTACTCCGGCCGACCACCGGGCACGTTTCGCTGCAAGTAAACGGCCATATCGAAGTGCCCGAGACCCATCCGCTCCAGGTCGGCCTTGTAGCGCCGTACATGAATGTTTACGAAGATCTGACAGGCTGGGAAAACCTCCAGTTCATCGCGCAAGCTCGGGGACTACCGCTTCCGGAAGTGCGCATCCAGAAGGCGCTCCAAGCGGTGGGGCTGGTCGCACGCGCCCAAGAGCGCGTGCGCACGTTCTCGTCGGGCATGAAGCAGCGGATGAAGATCGCTGCGGCCACCCTGACAAATCCGCCCGTACTGATCCTTGATGAGCCCACGGTCAACATGGATGCGCAGGGACAGGCGCTGTGCGCCGATGTTGTGGCCGATGCCAAAGTGCGGGGCTGCATTGTGGTCATTGCCTCGAATGTGCCAGCGGACTACCAGGGAGCAGATCATGTGGTGGCTATTGAAGACTATGGCCCCAAGGGGCAGGGCGGCGGCTTTGACACAGTCCCCCCGGAACCGTTACTTTAGAGACGCAACAAGGAAGATTCCATCGCATATGCATCGCAAGCGCAAGGGCATGGTGATCAAGAACGCGGACACGTTTCCACGTTCGGTGACGCTCAAGACGCGCACGCTGACCCTGGAGCCCGGTGAAACGACTCCTATAACCTGGGAAGAAGTCATGGATCCCACGCTTCGTGATTTGCTTCAGACGCGGGACCTGGCCATTGTCCGTCCGCTTTCTGAGGCCGAAGAGGTGGCCTTTCGCAAGACACTGGCCGCTTCCGCTAACTAGTGTGCACCCATACCATGAATGTGCTTGCGCTTGAGCCCTGGTACGGGGGCTCTCACCGCAACTTCCTGGATGGCCTCGCCCGGCATAGCCGGCATGTGATCCAGCGTGTTACGATGCCGGCCCGGTTCTGGAAGTGGCGTATGCAGGGGGGTGCCGTCACCATCGCCCGCAAGGCCATTCAAGCCGTGGAAGGCGGATTCCAGCCCGATGTTATCCTAGCATCCAGCATGGTGAATGTACCGGCCCTCTTGTCGCTTACGCGGCATCAAATAAGCCGCGTGCCGGTCGTGTATTATCTCCACGAGAACCAGCTCACCTATCCTATTTCGGACAAGGAAGAGCGAGACCTTTCCTACGCATACATCAACTACCTGTCATGCCTGGCAGCCGACCGGATAGTGTTCAACTCGGAATTTCACTACGAGGAGTTCATGCGGGCGCTGCCCGGGCTGTTGAAGGTGTTCCCGGACTACACCCACCTGCACACAGTCTCAGAAATCCGTGCCAAGAGCAGCGTGCTGCACCTGGGAATCAATCTGAAGGCGCACGACCAGTATGAATCATCCGATGAGGGCTTCAGCCTGGATCCAGACGAACCGCCCATCGTGCTCTGGAACCAGCGTTGGGAATACGACAAGAATCCAGAGGCGTTCTTTCGGCTGATGAGCCGCCTGGATGATGCGGGTTTCCGGTTCAGGCTGATCCTGGCGGGGAAGCACTTCGAGGAGCAGCCCTACGAGTTTGAGCAGGCCTTTGAGCGCTATGCCGAGCGTATCCTGCACTACGGCTATGCCGAGGACTTCGAGGAATACAGCCGGCTGCTGCAGCGGGCCGACATTGTGATTTCGACGGCGCTGCACGAATTCTTTGGCATCGCCGTGATGGAGGCAATCTACTGCGGTTGTCATCCAGTGTTGCCTAATCGGCTCAGCTATCCGGAGCTTATTCCAGAGCGACATCACCGGCCGTTGCTTCATGCGCCGATCCTCTACGAGGACTACGACGAGCTCTTCGTCATCATGTCGGACCTCTTGAAGGGCAACGAGCACCCGCTGCCGCGCGTGGTGCTGCAGTCCATGCTGTCGCAGCTGGACTGGGCCACGCATGTCGAGCAGTACGATGCCCTTTTTGAATCCACCGCGGCCAACTGAACGAATTGCTTATGCCCACGGCCCACTACGAGCGCGTACGGCAGTTTATGCGGCGTGCTGGACAGGACACGCCCGCGTCTGTAACGAGTCCCGACGGCCCGACGCGACTCTTGCGGGCGAAGCTGATTCTGGAGGAAGCCATGGAAACCGTAGCGGCGCTTGGCGTTACGGTGCAGCTGGCCGGCCAGAAGATCAGCCATCAGACGCCGCTGGATTACGCTGTTGATGGCGACGCCAACCTGGAAGGCGTGGTCGATGGATGCGCGGACATATCAGTGGTAACCATTGGCACGCTCATTGCCTTCGGGGTCGAAGACGAGCCGGTGCTCAAAGCGGTGGACGAAGCCAACCTGCGCAAGTTCGGGCCAGGCTCCTTTGTGCGCGAAGATGGCAAGTGGATGAAGCCGCCGGACTGGACGCCGCCCGACATTCTGGGCGTGATTGCCAGGCAGGGCCAGTAGGGCAGGGGACTGCGGAGTGGCACGCCGCGCGCGACCAGGCATGTGTAAGCCCCAAGCAAGCCCACGCAAGCTTCAGGGCTGCTTAAGGGGGCGTTCACACCGGCGCTGAGCCGCTTGCATGTGATATCTCGGCGCTGTGCGCTGCGGCCGGAGGCGACGCCCAAAGCGTCGCCATGGCAACGCACACCCTCGCCTGAGCTTCATAGTACTGGGAAGCTCAGTTTCACCGCGGCCGGTGCTCCTAGCGCCGCTTATGATTACGGCGTCATATTCGCGCACAGCGCCGCGGCATATTCGCTGCACTGCAAAAGCGTCGCACCATCCATCAGGCGGTGGAAGTCGTAGGTGACCTGTTTGGCACTGATCGTGGTTTCCACGGCGCGGATGATGGCATCGGCTGCTTCGACCCAGCCCATATGGCGCAGCATCATCTCACCAGAAAGAATCAGCGAACTGGGGTTGACCTTGTCCAGGTTCGCGTACTTTGGCGCGGTGCCATGGGTTGCTTCAAATAACGCCAGCCCTGTGTCGTAGTTGATGTTGGCGCCCGGCGCAATGCCGATGCCCCCGACCTGCGCCGCGAGCGCATCCGAGATGTAGTCCCCGTTGAGATTCATCGTCGTGATCACGCTGTACTCTTTGGGGCGCGTCAGAATCTGCTGCAGGAACGCGTCGGCAATCACATCCTTGATGATCACGCCGGCGCTCTCGATCACATGCCATGGCCCGCCATCAAGCGGCACAGCACTAAAGTCTTCACGTGCAACGGCATAGCCCCAGTCGCGGAAGCTCCCTTCGGTGAACTTCATGATGTTGCCCTTGTGCACCAGCGTCACACTGGGCTTGCTTGCGGCGAGCGCGTGCATGACCGCGGCGCGCACAATGCGCCGGGTGCCCTCCTGAGAAACAGGCTTGATCCCTATGCCCGCCGTGTCTGGAAACCGAATCTTGCTGTACTGCGCGGGAAAGGCCTCCGCAAAGAGTGACTTGAACTTCGCAGTATCCGGAGCGCCCTCTTTGAATTCGATGCCCGCATAGATGTCTTCCGAGTTCTCGCGGAAAATGATCATGTCCACATGCTCTGGGTGCCGCACCGGTGAGGGCACGCCCCGGAAGTAGCGTGTAGGCCGCACGCAGGCATACAGGTCCAGCCGCTGCCGCAGGGCCACGTTGAGGCTTCGTATGCCGCCCCCGACAGGCGTGGTCAAAGGTCCCTTGATCGCGATGCGATAGTCCCTGATCGCTTGCAGGGTGGCTTCCGGCAGCCACTCGCCCAGTCGGCGGTGCGCTTTGCTGCCGGCGTACACCTCATGCCACGCAATCCGGCGCGCACCTCCGTACGCCCGGCTAACGGCGTGATCAAAAACCTTTTGGGCAGCACGCCAGATGTCCGGGCCGATGCCATCCCCCTCAATGAACGGGATGATCGGGTGGTCGGGGACGGTCAGCGTGCCATCAGCACTCGCCGTGATGGGGTGACCTCCCGCAGGCGTATGGTAGGGGTTTGAAGACATCAAGTTCATGTCAGTTCAAGCAGTGACAACATGTGGCCGTGCATATCCATGCACAAGCACCTTGCGGCGGGCCGTGCCCAGGTGGGATCTACGTGCGCAGGCAGGCATCGGCCTCAAAGCCTGGACACATCCCAATGCGCTGCCTGCGCGTCATGCGGCGAATCATAACCCACTGGAACGCCTGATGAACGGCTTTTGTTGACTTTCGTGCACCCGCCCGGTCCGGGTCCATCGAATGACAGCATACTGGATCAAACGCGCGGACAGTCGTACCTTTACGTGCCAAGCGGATCAGAAGAAGCGCGCAGTTGTTACACTACGGTTGTGCATCAAACAGGCGCAAACACACCGTTATGAGCCCACAAGTCTACGGCACTGCCGCGGCAATAGAAGGCCAAACCAACGGCCGCGATGACAACACAGTGGAGCGCCTTTCCTCCACGGTATCGTTCAACGCGTATCGGGGCGGCCGTTACACGCATGTGGATCTGGGGTTCTCTCGCGAGGAGGTATTGGAGATGTATCGCAGCATGCTGCTGCAGCGCCGATTCGAGGAGCGTTCGGCGCAGATGTACGGCAAGCAGAAGATTGCGGGATTCCTTCACCTCTACATCGGCCAAGAAGCCATCTCCACCGGTTCGGTTCAGGCTTTGGAGGTAGGGCTGGATACGGTGATCACGGCCTATCGCGACCACGGCATCGCGCTGGCGTTAGGCATGACTGCGAATGAATGTATGGCCGAGCTCTTTGGGCGCGTGGATGGCTGTTCCCAGGGCAAGGGCGGGTCTATGCACTTCTTCAGCCGGAATAAACGACTCTTTGGTGGCCACGGCATCGTGGGCGCCCACATTCCCTTGGCGACCGGCATAGGCTTTGCACACAAGTATCGCGGCGATGGCGGTGTCTGCGTGTGCTACCTCGGAGACGGGGCGGTTTGGCAAGGGTCGTTTCATGAGTCGCTCAATCTGGCGGGCCTCTACAAGCTTCCGGTCGTCTATGTGGTGGAGAACAACCAATATGCGATGGGTACATCCGTACAGCGGGCTGCCGCCAATGCCGACCTCTACAAGCAGAGCGCAGGGTATGCGATGCCCGGATCGCTGGTGGACGGTATGGATGTGTTCAGCGTAACCCGCGCCATGCGGGATCATGTAGCAATGGCGCGCAGCAATCAGCCTTCCGTCGTAGAGATCCGAACCTACCGCTATCGGGGCCACTCTATGAGCGACCCCGCGAAGTATCGTTCCAAAGAGGAGCTGGAAGACCAGAAGAACCAAGATGTCATCATACGCCTCAAGTCGTACTTACTGGACAATGAGATGGCCGCCAACGGGGCGCTGGATGCGATAGATCGCTCCGTCAAGCAGGAGGTGAATGAATCCGTTGCGTTTGCCGAAAGCAGCCCGCTGCCGCCGCTGGAGGCGATCTACGACCACGTATATACTGAGAAGGGATTTCCCTTTTTGCGATAGCACCAACCAGGATAACGTAATGGCGCAGTTGCAGCTTCGTGAAGCGATCCGCGCAGCCATGGTGGAGGAGATGGATCGCGACACCGATGTGTTCCTTATGGGAGAAGAAGTAGCGGAATACAACGGGGCTTACAAGGTAAGCGAAGGGATGCAGGATCGCTTTGGCTCCAACCGTGTCATTGACACGCCCATAAGCGAAAACGGCTTTGCGGGACTGGGGCTAGGGGCCGCGATGTGCGGGCTCAGGCCGATCATCGAGTTCATGACCTGGAATTTCGCCTTTGTGGCGATGGATCAGATCATCAACAACGCAGCAAAGATCCGCTACATGTCGGGCGGACAGTTCAGCTTTCCGATTGTATTCCGGGGGCCGAACGGAGCCGCCGGGCAGCTGGCGGCAACGCACAACTCGTCGGTCGAGTCTATCTTCAGCTGCTTTCCGGGACTTAAGGTGGTTTCTATTTCCAACCCGGACGATGCGAAGGGTCTGCTCAAGTCCGCTATACGGGACAATGATCCGGTGGTGTTTCTGGAGAGCGAGTTCATGTACGGGATGCGCGGCGAAGTGTCCGAGGAAGCGGATTACCTGATCCCGATCGGGAAAGCGCGTATTGCGCGCGAGGGCGACGCTGTAACCATTGTAGGACATAACAAGAGCTACTGGCGCGCAATGGAGGCCGCAGAGATGCTGGAAGCCGACGGGTACTACGCCGAAGTCATAGATCCGCGCACGATCCGACCCTTCGACTGGGGCACCGTCGCCCGCTCGGTCAGGAAGACCAACCGCCTCGTAGTTGTAGACGAAAGCAACCCGTTTGCGAGCGTGTCGTCAGAGATCGCTTTTCAGGTGCAGTCGCGCTGCTTTGACTATCTGGATGCCCCGATCCGCCGTGTCACCGCCAAGGATACGCCTGCGCCGTATGCCAAGAATCTGATGACGTACTATATGCCCAGCGCTGAGGACACCTACCAGGCCTGCCGCGACGTATTGTACCTAGACTAGACCACATCCAGAGCGCAGCAGCATGCCCATAGCCGTAGAGATGCCCAAGATGACCGACACCATGGAGGAAGGTGTCTTGGTCCAGTGGAATGTCGATGAAGGGGCCGAGATCGCAGCCGGAGATGTCATCGCGCAGGTCGAAACCGACAAAGCCACCATGGATGTGGAGGCGTATGATGATGGCGTCCTGCTGCGCAAGGTGGCTGGCGAAGGCGATGCCCTGCCTATCGGCGCGCTGATCGCGGTGCTCGGTGCGCGCGGCGATGATGTGGATGCATTTCTATCCCAGCAGGCAGACCACAAGCCGCCACCCGTTGCAACGGAAAAGCCACCAGCATCGCCGCAGGTATCCACACCGCAGAAGGACGCATTGGCGCCCGCTGCTGCAGGAGCTGACCGCGCCGTGAGGATCAAGGCGTCTCCGCTGGCGCGCCGCGTGGCGGCGGACCATGGGCTGCCGCTGTATCAGCTGCGCGGGTCGGGGTCGGGCCCAGACGGGCGGATCATAAGGCGCGATGTGGAAGCGCATCTGTCCCATCCGGCTGCGGCGGTGACCCAGCCGGAAGGCTACGAATCTGTCCGCGTCTCGCAGATGCGCAAGACCATTGCGCGGCGCTTGTCGCAGAGCAAGTTCACGGCACCGCACTTCTATCTGAGCATCGATGTGGACATGGAACAGGCGGTGGCTTCAAGGCAGCGCCTGAACAGCCAGGCCGAGCGTACCGGCGGTGTCAAGGTTTCCTACAACGACCTGGTCACCAAAGCCTGCGCTGCAGCACTGGTGCAGCATCCCGCAGTCAACAGCTCCTATGTGGCCGAGGAAAACGAGATTCGCCAGTACAACTATGTGGATATTGGCATTGCGGTAGCCATCGAGGATGGCCTGGTCACGCCCGTGGTGCGGGGGGTCGATCGGAAGGGCTTGACGGACATTGCCTCTGAAACAGCCGCGTTGGCGCAGCGCGCGCGGGATCGCAAGCTTCAGCCCGCGGAGATGGAAGGCTCAACCTTTACGACGAGCAACCTGGGCATGTTCGGCATCGAAGATTTTACGGCGATCATCAATACGCCCAATGCCTGCATACTCGCCATCGGTGCTATTCGCGACGTGCCAGTGGTCAAAGGAAGGCAGGTGGTGCCCGGCAAGCGCATGAAGATCACGCTCTCCTGCGACCATCGCGCGGTGGACGGGGCCCTGGGAGCGCGCTTTATGGCGACGCTGCGCGGGTTTCTTGAGGAGCCGCTGACGCTGCTCATGTAGTCGGTGGGCACGCCGCACTGCAGGATTGCGCACCTTTCTGATATCCACGCAGGCTGCTGGGCGCATCGCGGCATCGACGAAGCACTTATCAGCAGCGTCAATGGCCTTGATGCAGACCTGGTAGTCGTTACGGGTGACCTTGTGCAGCGGGCGCACCGCCTTCAGTATCGCCGCGCCGCCGCACTTCTGAAGGCGCTTAAGTCGCCACAACTCGTGGTACCGGGCAACCATGACCTGTATTCGTGGATCTACCGCCCCGTCCTGCGCGTGTCCGTGCCTCTTGGGCGATACAAGCACTATGTGACGCGCGACTTGAGTCCGTCCTGGGAGGGGCGCGGCGTATCGGTACTGGGTCTGAACACGGCCACGCCATGGACTATTGAGCGCGGGCGATGCACGCCCGCACACGTAGTCCGCCTGGGCGCGTATTTCAAGGGGCAGCCTCCAGGCCATGTGAAGGTGCTGGCTGTGCACCACCCCCTGACGGCCGATGGATTCCCATACAAGCGGGAGATCGCCCAGAATGCCAGCCGCCTGCTTTCAGCCGCGGCGCGCGCCGGCGTGGAGATCATCCTGTGTGGGCATTGGCACTGGTCTCTGGTGCACGAAGTCGCCTGTTCCGACCAGCGGATCGTGGTGGCCTTGGCCGGCACGGCCGCCAGCCGCCGCTACCGCGCGCCTCAGATGGGTCGTAATGCCTTTAATGTGGTGGAACTCCATGCCGGCGCGATCACCGTCCATGAGTGGCGCTACAACCCCGCGGTGCACGCCTTCGCCATCGCGCAGACCCACGCCTTTACCCGAAAAGCACCGCAGTCAGCGGCCTAGCGCCCAAGGCTTATAACGGCTGCGGTGTTGGATCTGAGGTCATAGATCCACGACTTGAGTCCGGGCAGTGTGCACGCCGCACTGCGGGCCGCGCCGACTGCAGGCCGGATGGCGCTACAGGAAGCTGAGCCCATAGCCTAGGGCACAACTCCCGGCGACAAGCCATGCGGCGCTGACCCGAAATCGGAAGACTGCCACCGCCGCCAATGCGAACACCAACCACGGCTGCCACGCGATCAGGACGCTCACGCCCAGCCGCAGCGTCACAAAGAGCATTAGTGCGACGGCGCTCACGTTGATGGCATCCAGAAATGCGCCCATCACCGCTGACCGGCGGAGCTTAGGGATGATCGGGTTGAGGATCGTAACGAATACAAACGACGGCAGAAAGATCGCCAGCGTAGCCAGTGCGGCTCCCGGCGCGCCGCCCAAGAGCATGCCGATAAAGGTTGCGGTCGTTAGCACCGGGCCAGGCGTGAATTGCCCGATGGCGATCGCGTCGAGCAGCTGCTGCTCCGTAAGCCACCCGTAACGCTGGACCAGGTCGCCTTCCAGAAAGGCGACCAGCACGTAGCCGCTGCCATACAATACGCCGCCCACCTTCAGGAAAAACAAGCCAAGCTTCCAGAGCGGAACCTCCTGTGTGGCAACCTGCCCAAGCCAGGAAGGAATGAGGAAGCCGGCCACCATGTTCACAGATGGCGGCTTGGTGCGAAGGTGCAGCCACGCCATTCCAATAATGGCTCCAGCCAGAAGCGCCATAATCGGCGCAACGCCCATAAAGAGTGCGGCCAATACGCCTAGGCCGATTGGAACCATCGTGATGCTCTTGACCGCCGCCTTGCCCAAGCGCCAGAGGGCGCCCAGAATTATCGCGATGACCGCCGGCTTGATGCCGAGCAGGAAGGGCCCGACTTCGGGCAGTGTGCCATACTGCACATACAGCCAGCCTAATGCGCCCGTCATCAGCGCTGCGGGCAAGATGAAACAGCTTCCGGCCGTCACCAGCCCCTTGAATCCGGCGCGTTCATACCCGACATGCATAGCCACTTCCGTGGAGTTGGGCCCAGGAATCAGGTTGGTGGCCCCAACCAGATCCAGGTAGTGCGCGCGCGTCATCCACTGCCTTCGCGTGACAAGCTCATCCTCCATCATGGCGATCACGGCCGCCGGCCCGCCGAAGCCAATGAAGCCAAGCTTCAAGAAAAGGCGTACAAGAGGACTGAGCGCCTTCATCCAGCACTACCGTGACAGGGCAACCAACAGTCTACTTCGATGGAACGTGCACGCTGTGCCAGTCCTGCGTCCAGTGGGTGCAGCGGTGCGACCGGAAGGGGCGCCTGGTCATGCGGCCTATCCAGGGGTCCGCATGGCATGAGCAGGGTGGCATCGTACTGGCCGATGCAAACGGCACCTGGCGGGCTTCCGAAGCGGTCCTGCGGATCTTCCGGCATCTCCCGGGTGCCTGGCCCTTGGTTGCGCTCCTTCGCGCGGTGCCCCGTCCTTGGCGCGACGCCGCGTACGGCATGGTAGCCCGGCGGCGCCATGCTTGCAATTCTCATTGTCCTGCTACTGCCGCTGAAGCAGCTCGAAGTAGCGACGGATAAGTTCTTGATAATCCGGCGTATATCCGCTTTCCAAGGCATCTAGCAAGGCGCGCCGCAATTGCTCATCCGGGCGGGAAGTATCGGGCGCGCCTGGGCTATCGCGTGCAACGGCTTCGCCGGTACGCCCCTCGCGCTGCCGATGCCTGCCGCGCTCCTGAAGCGCGCGTGATGCGTCCAAAAGCCGCGTCAGAATCTGCTGCTGCCGCTCCTGAAGCTCGCGGCTTGTACTGAAGGCTCCGAGCTGCTCAACGGTTTCTTCCATCTGGGACGCAATCTTGTTGAGGTCACCCGCCAGCCGCTGCGCCACATCGCTTTGGCGACTCATCTCTTCCAGTTGCCGCTGCATTGCCTGCTGCTGCGCAGCCAGTTGCTGCATCCTCGCCTGCATATCCTGCGTCAGCCGCTGCCCCTGCAACTGGCCCAGCATTTCCTGAATCTGCCTGTTGAGCTGCTGCTGCTCGGACGCCATCTGCTGCAGCTGCTGGATCATCTGACTCATGGACATGCCCCCGGACGAATTATTATTCGGGGAGTTCATCAGCTGATCCATCAGGTCGCTGAGGAGTAGTGCGAGCTCGTTGAGGCTTGTCATGGCAGCCCGCTGCTCATTCGAAGCGACCGTGCTGTTGCGGGCCACCATGGCGGTGACCGCCCGTTCCATGGCTAGTATGGCTGTGCCGCTGCGCTCTTGCACCGCACGCGTCATCTGCGGGATCTGGCGCGCCAAGGTTTGCAGCGAGTCGGTTACGGTGCCAAGCCCATCCAGCATGGCATGCTGCTGCAGCGCAAAGTCCCTAAGGAGCGGGCTGTCCGGCGCGGCGACATCAACCTCGCGCCGCAGTGCCTCTTGGTCATGCGATAGAATCAGCACATCGCTGAGCAGGCGCTGGAGTGCGGCGAAACTGATCTGAAGCTGGTTGCCCTGCATGCCGCTGAGCATGCTCTGCAGGCTCTCTTGAAGCTGCTGCAGGCTCTGTTGCATGTTCTGCTGCTGCTGCCTGGCCGCCTGCATCTGGCCTTCCTGCATCTTTTGGGCATTCTCCTGCATCTGTTCAGGCAGCGCTTGCGCACGGGTTTCTTCGCTCAGCTGTGCCATGGCTTCCTGTGGCGCATTGCGAAGCTCTTCCATGCGGCGTGCAATGTCCTCCATCGTCGACTCCAGCTGCTCCATCTCTTCCTTGCTCAGCATTTGCTCTGCTGCCAAGGTTTCCCGGTCCTCGTGGGCGCCCTCCGGATCCTCGGCAATCTTGTCGGACAACTGCTCCTGTACCGCGCTCAGCTTCTCCGTGCGATCCGCAGCCTCTTCCAGCTTCTGCTGCACCTGGAAATTCTTGAACAGCTCCAAGGCGCGCTCCAGGCGGTCGCGGAGCATCTCCTCGTTAAGTCCAATTCGATCCAACGCATCCTGCATATTCCGCGGGTCGAGTGCCTCCACCGCTTCCTGGAGCTGCTGCATGGCCTCCAGGAGTTCAGGCGCGTTGATTTCTTCGGTGACCTGGCGCAGCTCATCGAACATCTCGCGTGTCTCCTCACTGACGAGGCCCTCCATATCGTCCGCTGTGTCGGCCATGGAAGCGACCAGCTCGTCCACGCGCGCTTCGAGCGCCTCTTGCGCATCAGCCAGCCGTTCAAGCTGCCGCTGATCATTCCAGTCGCCATGCTGCTTGCGTCTAAGCTCATCGCGCACCTCTTCAAACTGCTCACGGATCCGCTCGCTGTCCTCCAAAAGCGCCTGCATTTCATTCTCGGTGTCCAGCTGCGCATCGCTCAGCGCGTCGTAGCGCTCGGCAGCCGAGGGTAGGCGTAGTCGATGCAAAGCGCTCCGGGCCGCCTTGAATCCGCTCACAGCATCATTGTCGCGTACCTCTGCGAAGTACTCGATGACATCGCCGGGCACGATATCCAGCCCGGTGGACTGTACGACAAACCACGGGTATGCCACCTGCTGATCGGGTGCCTGGGGCGCCGTCAGGGCGAGCGCAATCGGCACCGGTTCGGCCATGACTTCGTTGAACCGGCTTTCCGCCAGGCGCCACCACAGGCGCAGGTCATGGAACCCGAAATCGTCGCGCAGCTGGAGCAAGACGTCGACCTGGAGGGCGAGGTCCAGCATGGCGTCCGGTCCAGGTTCGTGTATGACGATGGTGGGTAACAGGTCGGTCAGCGGCGTCACCTGGTAGGTTATGGGATCATGATTGCGTATTCCTGCCGCATTCTCTAGGCGAATGTGGTAGGTATCCTTGCCGCGAATCGTGAATGAGCCTTCTGCAACAGGGCCGGGTGCCAGCGTATCTACACGGCCGCTGCCAAAGACCAGAAGTGCCTGCGCCGCTCCACCGCGAACAGAGAGCTTTGCCTTGGTGCCGGGAAGTGCCAGGATATCGCCAGTGCCCGGCGGCAAAACCTGCGTCGGCAGTCCTGTGTAGGCGGGGGCAACGAGCGTTACCTGCAGGCTCCGCACGACGGGGCGCTCGATGACCTCAATCGCATACCAGTCCGTAAGCACGGTGCCGGCCTGGATCCGGTACCGAAAGTCTTCGCGCACATTAACGATTTCGTACGCAAACGTGCCGCCAGGCGCCGCTGCCAGTGCTACCGGCTGGGCCCGATCAAACAGGAGCGTAGCCGAGGCCGGCACATCGGTGCCTGTGGCGGTCGCCGTAATCTGGAGCGTTTCGCCGCGCACGATGGTCGCATTGCCGGGCACGACGCCAAGCGTGAACGGCGCGGGGCGCACAAAACGCACCCCGGGAGAGAAGAGCCGCTGCGATGCGTCCATAAAGGTCGCGGGCGCGGCCGCCATGAACACCAGAAGTCCTGCCACCGGTACTGAGGCCAGGCGTCCCATGCGTCGCGCCGGTGCAAAGGAGGCGGCATGCTCTAGCGGCATGTCGTGCACAGTGTCATGGAGCATCTTGAGGGCCCCATCGACGAGCGGTGCCGGCGCTTGGCTGGCGCGACCTTCGCCAAGGTCCAGGAGGTTCACCAGGCGGTCTTCGAGTTCAGGATACCGTGCGCTGATATGCTCAGCGGTGGATCGGTGCGGGGGTCCGGGAAGCATGCCCGCAAGGCGCAGGAGCGGACGTGCCAAGAGGGTGGCGATCAGTGCGCATCCTGTCAGCATCAGCACCCAGAAGAGCAGGCTTCGCCAGGGAACCGCAACCCAGAACAGCGCTTCGACCCCTACCATAAGAAGGAGCAGCGCGCAGCAGAGGCCCGTAGTGAGCAGCAGACCGTAGGCCAGATGTGCCACGGTCATGCGGCGCGCGGTGCGCTGAAGCCGGCCCTTCAGGTGGGCGAGCAGTGCGCGGGATTCGTCACTCATAAGGAAGTGAACAGCAACCGGGGCGCATCGGTTTCTGCACCGGACTATCACAGAGAACTAACAAGAGAACGAACATAAGGGTGCGTGCAGTCTGTATCTTGCGTGCATCACACGACCTGTTGCATGCACGACCTGGTTGCATGGACGATTGCATCGCTTTGATCCTGGGCGGAGGGGTCGGTTCACGCCTCTTTCCGCTGACGCAGGTGCGCGCCAAGCCTGCGGTCCCGCTGGCGGGAAAGTACCGCCTGATAGATGTGCCGGTGTCCAACTGCATTAATTCCGGAGTCGACAAGATCTTCGTATTGACGCAGTTCAACTCCGCCAGTCTCAACAGTCACATGGCCACGTACCGCTTTGACCGGTATCGGCGCGGCTTCGTCACGGTGATGGCAGCAGAGCAGACACGGACGTCATCAGAGTGGTTCCAGGGTACAGCGGATGCGGTGCGCCAGAGCATACCGCATTTTTCGGTGTACCGCCACGAGCATGTGCTGATCCTGTCCGGCGATCAGCTCTACACGATGGATTATCGGAAGCTGATGGCGCACCACCGGGCGCATAGCGCGGCGGTGACAGTGGCGACGATTCCGGTCTCCAGAGCGGAAGCGCCCCAGTTCGGCATTCTCAAGACCGACGATAAGAACCGCATCACGGAGTTCCACGAAAAGCCTCAGGACCTTGCGGGCAAGGAAAGCCCCGTACCGAAGGCCATGGCCGAGGCGGGGCGCACGTACCTGGCGTCCATGGGGATCTACGTCTTCGACAGCCAACGCTTGCGCAGCACGCTGGACAGCAGGCCGAACGACCATGACTTTGGCAAGCAGATCATCCCTGATGCGATCGGGCGCCTGAACGTGGTGAGCTACCCCTTCACCGACTACTGGAGCGATATTGGAACGATTCGCTCCTTTTTTGATGCCAATCTCATGCTGACAGGAGCGACGCCGCAGTTTGATCTGCGCAATGTGGCTATGCCGCTTTACACCAATGCGCGCATGCTGGCACCTGCCGTGATCGAAGACGCGCATGTAACCCGGTCGCTGGTTTCTGAGGGGAGCATCGTCGGCCACAGCCACATCGCCGATTCCATTATCGGCATCCGCTCCCTCATAGGCAGTGGCACTCGGATCAGGCGCTCGATCATCATGGGCGCCGATGACTATCCACTGCATTCCCACGACACGCGCTTGCACATAGACGGACCGTCGGAGCCGGGCATCGGCGACCAAGCCATCATCGAAGGCGCGATTGTGGACAAGAATGTGCGCATCGGTAAAGGCAGTGTGATCAAGAACACACGCGGTGTCCAGAATATGGATGGCGAGGGCTACTATATTCGCGATGGCATCGTCGTAGTCCCCAAAAACGTTGCCATACCCGCAGGCACCATCATATAGACAGCGTTGGCACGGTTTTCGCAATAGTTTTGCGGTGGAGTGCTGCGCTTAATCTCCAAGAGCTGATGAGAGTTTATGCCATAGTTGCGCTGCTGCTCGCGGCAGCGGGATGCCGTATGTACGGCAACGACGCCAGCGTGCAGGCGTTGGAAGCCAGTATTGTGCAGGAGGCGGCGGCGCTGGCAGCCGTGCGCGATGGCGTGCAGAATAGCGCCGCCGCGCTGGATGTCCTGGCATCCGAGGACGAGGCCCTGGCTCCGTTTGCCGAGCGGCTGGTCGCTTTGGCAAACGACTATGATGTCATGGCGACTATGCACGCGGATCGGGCCGCAGCGGCCCAGGAGGGAAGCGGCTTTTTGCGCAACAATGTGCTGATCCGATGGATCGGGAGCGACCGCTATCGCAGTCTGCATCGCGAATATGGTGCCATGGTTGCGGAGCGGGGTGTGCTGATGGCCCGCTATGAATCCTTGCGAAGCGATCTGCAAGCCTTCGTCAATGGCGCATCTTTGGCAGTCCCGCAAGGGAGGGGCCGTTACCAGGTTGTGCCTCCATACTATCGTCAGCTCGAGTACGACGCGCAGCACCAGGAACTGAGTGACATTCTGGCCAACATCGGAGCCGAGTCATAGTGATTTTATGGTGCTGCCGCACCGGGCGCAGGGCGCGATCAACAGGACGCCTTTTGGGGCTCTGTGCGCTATTGCTTGGCAATGTAGCAGGATTGAGCTGGGCGCAAACCCAGGACTCCCTGGCGCATTACGAACTGGGCGAGATCGTGGTGGGTCCCGACTCGGTGCAGTCGCAGAGGCGCAACGCCGCGACGATACAGCGCGTGGGTCTGGCCGCGATTGCACAATCGGACGCGGCCTCTATTGACCGCGTATTGCGCCATGTGCCCGGGGCGCATCTCCAGACCAATTCGCGCGGAGAGACCCTGGTTTATTTGCGGGGCGCGGGTGAGCGCCAAGTGGCTGTCTTCTTTGATGGCGCGCTTTTGAACGTTCCTTGGGACAACCGCATTGACCTGAGCCTGGTGCCCGCCGAGATGGTCGGCGAGATTACGGTAGTCAAGGGACCGCCGCCTGTGGTGTACGGTACCAACGTGATAGGCGGCGCGCTTAATTTGACCTCGCGCCAGCTGGATCGCCCGGGCCGATACGCGCATGCGGCCGCCGTAGGTGGATCCTATGGCGCGGCGCAGGTGCGCGCCTATTACTTGCGGCGCAGCGAGCGGCTGGGCTTTGCGCTCTTCAGCGGGTATTCGAAGCGCGATGGCATCGGCATGCCTGCGGGGACTGCGTTGCCGTTCGGTCAAGAGGACGAAACGAGGCGTACCAATACGCACCGCCGGATCTTCTCCAATTACGGACAGGTTTCCTTCCACTCAGCAGCGGGAGCGCGCATAGGGCTGTCGGCCCTGATCCTCTCCGGCGAGAAGGGCATCGCTCCAGAGGGGCATCATGATCCTGAGACGGCCCGTGTGCGGTACTGGCGCTACCCGGCGTGGCACGCGTCCAGCTTCATTGTGAGTGGCCTTCTGCCTTTGGGGCGGCGCGGCGCGACGCTGCGCGGCGCACTATGGACCAGCCTCTTTGATCAGACGATCAATCAGTATAAGAGCATCGAATACGCTACGCTCGGCGAAACGCAGGAGGACGACGACTTCACGCAGGGCACGCGGTTATCGCTGTATGTGCCGATAGGCCCGGGGGCCATCACGGCTGCGCTCAGCGCGTTGTCGTCAAGGCATAAGCAGCTTGACAAAGCTTTTGAGGAAAGCAGCAACGTGCAACTGGAGCGCGCGTTTCGACAGCAGGTATTCAGTGCGGGTGCGGAGTATGCCTGGTCCGGCCGCGTGGCCATCACGTTGGGTGCCAGTCTGGATGGCGTGGCTACGCCGGAGACGGGCGACAAGCCGTCCCAGCCGCCCAATCTGGCCTACAGCATTGTGTCGGGCGTATCGACCGAGGCCCGTCCGGGCGTCCGGGCACGTGTGGCGGTTGGGCGCAAGGTGCGGTTTCCGACGATGCGGGAGCTTTTTGGGGAGGCGCTGGGCCGTTTTCTGGTCAATCCCGACCTGGGCCCGGAACATGCGCTGCTGGCCGAAGCGGGTGTGGAGGTGGAGCGCGAGGCGATTACGGCTGAGGTCGTAGGGTTTTTCAATCGCACCTATGACACTATTGATCAGCGTCTGGTGCACCGGGCGGGGGAGGACAAGCCGCGCCGGCAGCGCGTCAACCTCCAGGGAAGCAGTGCGATTGGGCTGGAGTCTACGGTTGCCACGCGGCTGGCTGCGGGCATTTCGCTGCGGTGCAACATCATGACGTTGCATGCGCGTGCCCGCACCTTGAATGGGCGGTCGACGCGCCTTACCGAGAAGCCTTCTGTGCTCGGCCAGTGTGCTTCCAGCTACACGAGTCCTGTGGGGTTTTCTCTCCTTTTGGAGTATGTGCTGACAGGTACGGCCTACGGCATGCTGGATTCGGGTGTGCTGGCACCTCTACCGAGATCCAACGTCGTGAATGCACGGGTAGGCTATCTGTTTGTTCTTGACCGGTGGGCAGCGGAGGCTTTTGCGCGCGTCAATAACGCCACTGACACCGTGACGCTGCCGCAGCTCGGCCTGCCGGGGCCGGGTCGAGAGTTTCATGCCGGCATGCAGGTATCCTTCTAGGCAGCACCCGCGGCGCTGGTGCCATGCACAGCGCAGTACTGACGTACTTTAACGCTTGGCAGCCTATTGATGGCTTATAGCACCCCTCGCTGTGCGCTGCTATAAGCCGGGACGACGCGATTCAGGTTGACCCAAGGTGCATCCTGGGAACTCAAGAATGTGTCTCGACGAAAATGTGTCTCGAAGACGCTATGCACCGATAGAATTCTCATGGTGCGCGCGATATTGTTCGACGAATTCAAACTTTGTCAACCAGTATACACCTCCATTCGCGCACGAATTACCCTTCCAAACCACGCTTTTGATCCGTTCAACCAATGTGGAAACGGGCACCTTGGCTTTCAGGTAGTGCCCCCTGTTGTTTGGCGTGGGATTCGTGATTATCCGCTTCGGCGACGCCCCGAATACGAACACATCAAAATCGTCTGGTTTGGCAAAGTCGAAATCACGCGTGCCCGTGATCTTGGCTGGTGGTCGTGCACGCAAGTCCGTGCCAGGCGATCTATCCAGCACAAAGAAACTCGTCGGAACATGGTAGTCCTGGCCGTTCAGCGTGAAACCATCGCGCCCCAAGTCTGTGATAGACGCAATGCGCCAATAACGTGGGATGATGTGCTGCCGCGTGTGCTTGCGGTATACGTTCGGGAGTATGAAGGCAACCGTCTGGACGTTGTCGAATGACATCGCCCTGCGAATGAAGGCAGACGACAGTTTGTGATACTGTCCATACGGCGGATTGCCTACGACGAGCACGTTGCTGAACGCGTCCGACACTTCATACGTGAACCAGTCAGCCTTAATGACATCCGCGTGCTTCGGGTCTATATCAAGTCCAATTTTGTTTTTGTGATCGATTGCTTCCAGAAATGCTCCACCTCCTGCGGACGGTTCAATGACGAGATCAAAGCGGTGCAGGCTGCCCAGATTTTCAAGGCAACGGCGCACGATCGCCGGCTTGGTGAAGTACTGGTCCAGTGCCTCGCCGTTTGTGGCCGGTGCAATTCGCTTCAGTTGGTGCATTACTCAGCAGTCAGCATTTGAACATCAGCCGCTTCCCAGCCATGGCCGCTGCTATGATATCTGACGCGGCGGTGCGCTGCCGCTGGGCGGCCCAGGGGCTTTCGCGACTCGGGTGCGTGCGGCACTGAACGCTTTCGCGGGTGCGCCAAAAAGCGGCTTGACCTTGTCCCAGGTCTCTTTGAAGAGATCGCTCTGGCGGTAGTCAGCAAGCGCCCGCGCGCTCTCCCAGTGACTGTACGAGGTGATGATATGTGGAGCGTCGAGGTCCTGCCAAAGCTCCAGATGCTGACAGCCCTGAAAGCCTCGTATCTGCCCGCTGACCGCATCAAAGAGTGTCTTGAATGCGTCTACGGCATCGGGCCGAAGCGTTATCCGAACAACGCGAATCAGCATGTAGCGGATACGTACGAAGTCAAAAGGTTGCGCGTATGGCGCGCAGCCTGGGCCGCGCGGTCGGCAAAGTCTGCCCCATTCGAGGCGTAGAGTATGGCGCGGCTGCTGCTGACAATTACAGGTCCCATGGCTGCCGGTGCGATGTCGCCCGGTGCACCGCCCTGTGCGCCGATGCCTGGGATGAGGAACGGTAGCGTAGGACAGAGTTCGCGCAGTGATCGCAGCGCTGAAGGACTGGTGGCACCCACCACAAGGCCTGCAGTCCCTGCACTGGCCTCGTTCCACCTGTTGACGTGGCGGGCTACCAGATGAAACAGTGGCTCCGACTGGTAGGGCACCTCCTGAAAATCCTTCGCACTCGCGTTGGACGTACGTGTCAGCACAAAGGCGGCCCTGCCTTCGTATTGCAAGAACGGCAGAACGGCATCATGCCCCATGTAGGGCGCAACCGTGCAGGCATCAAAGCCCAATTCGCCCAGGATCGCGTGCGCATACTGGCGTGCGGAGTTGCCTATGTCTCCGCGCTTGGCGTCCGCAATCGTGATCAGACCCTCCGGTATGCAGTCCAGGGTATGCCGAAGCACTTCATGGCCGCCCGCCCCCAGCGCTTCGTAGAATGCAAAATTCAGCTTGAAGGCGCACGCAAAGGGTGCTGTGGCCTGGATAATACCTTCGTTAAAGTGCTTGATGCTTTTCGCTGGGGACTGCGATGCTTGCAGGTGCTTCGGCATCTGCTGCACATCCGGATCAAGCCCTACGCACAGGACAGATTTCCTGGCGCGCTGCGCCTCGAGGAGCCGCTCGCTGAATCGGGTCATGCCACAAATTAATTACAATTAGACTGGTGCGCAGGGAAGGTACGCCAGTCACATGGTGTTCAAGTCCACCCGCGCAACATCGCCGCATTGTAGATTATAGCAATCAAACGACATAAGCTATGTCTTTAAGCGTACGACAGGTACCCCACGCGCTGTCTCGACGGCGTTTCCTGCAGCGCGCTACGTTGGGCATGGCCGCCGCTGCGATGCTTCCACCTTATAGCGCGGCTGCTCGCGACGATGAAGAGGCATACTGGCGGCTGGTGCGGGATCAGTTTCCGATTCGACGTGGCTTCACGCTCATGAACGCGGGCAACCTGTGTCCGTCGCCGTACAGCGTAAGCGAGGCGGTGGTCGCGCATACGCGCGACATAGACACCGATGCGTCTATGCAGAACCGCGAAAAGTTCAAGGGCTTGGCAGCCGAAGCCAGAGCCGCATTGGCGCGGTATGTGGGTGCCCGGCCAAGCGAGATTGCCATCGTTCGCAACACCACCGAGGGCAACAACCAAGTAATCACTGGGCTGGACCTGGGCCCGGGCGACGAGGTGGTGATCTGGGATCAGAATCATCCGTCCTGCGCTGTGGCGTGGGATGTAAGCGCGAAGAGGCGTGGCTTCACCGTGCATCGCGTAAGCACGCCAGAGGCCCCCACGGACCCGCCTGATCTGATAGTGCCGTTTGTAGAGCGCCTGACGGAGCGGACCCGCGTGCTGGCGTTTTCGCATGTCTCCAATATCACAGGAGTGGCGCTACCTGCAAAGGCGCTTTGCGCACGCGCACGCACGCTTGGCATCCTGACGCTTGTGGACGGCGCACAGACCTTTGGGGCGCACGCACTAGACCTTGACGCGATGGGCTGCGACTTTTTCACGGGCAGCGCGCACAAGTGGTTCATGGGCCCGAAGGAGGGCGGAATTCTATATGTGCGGCAAGCGTCCGCTAAGCAGCTGTGGCCGGCGGTGGTAGGAGTTGGATGGGACGATACGTTTGACGATGCCCAAAAGCTAGAAACGCTCGGCCAGCGCGATGACGCGATGATCGTAGGGCTTTTGCGTACGGTGGAGTTCTTGGACATCATCGGCCGCGACGTTGCGGAAGCGCGCACGCGTGCGCTGGCAGTGGCCCTGAAGCAAGGCATTCGGGACACCATCAGCGGGGCCACCTTCAAGACACCACCGCAGGCAGCGCTGAGCGGTGGCATGGTGGTATTTGCCCTGCCGGGCGTAGATCACGAAAAGGCCTTTGAATCGTTGTACCAGCAGCACAGCATCGGCGGCGCGCTCATCGGCGGTGATCATTTGCGGCTATGCCCCCATGTGTACAATACGATGGAAGAGGTTGAGCGGGTGATTGAGGTGCTTGCCGGCATCGTTTAGCATATCTTGTTGTAAACCTGCAGGCCGCTAACGGCATGATCAGAGAACCAAGCTTCACGGTTGGCATTGAGGAGGAGTACCTGCTGGTTGAGCAGGACACCGGACGTCTCATCAGCGAGGCGCCGGACACCCTGCTCAAGGAAGTGGAGGTTATCATCGAAGGGCAGGTTGCGCCGGAGTTTTTTCAGTCGCAGATAGAGGTTGGCACACGCGTGTGTCACACGGTGCAGGAGGCGCGCAAGGAGTTGATCCGGCTGCGGCGCGCGGTGGCGGGGGTTGCCAATGAGTATGGGCTCGCGATCATAGCAGCTTCCACGCATCCGAATGCCTCCTATGTCACGCAGCGGCACACGAATCGCGACCGCTACGAGATACTAGCGCAAAACATGCAGGTGGTCGCTCGTCGCATGGTCATCAGCGGCATGCATGTCCATGTTGCCATAGAAGACGACGATCTGCGCATCGACCTGATGAACCAGACGACCTATGTCTTGCCGCACCTGCTGGCGCTTAGCACTTCGTCGCCGTTCTGGGAAGGCACGGATACGGGCTTGATGTCCTATCGTATCGCAGTTTGGAACGAGTTACCGCGCACGGGGCTGCCGGAGTCGTTCGACAGTTATGCTGAGTACCAGCGGCATGTGGACATCCTCGTCGAGGCCGAGGTCATTGAGGACAGCACCAAGATCTGGTGGGATATCAGGCCGAGTGCGCGCTTTCCGACGTTGGAGATGCGCGTGTCAGACATATGCACGCGTTTGGAGGATGCGGTTTGCATTGCGGCCCTGTATCTCTGTTGGCTGCGTATGCTCTGGCGTCTCAGGCGTTCCAACCAGCGCTGGCGTTCTTACGCGAACATGCTAATTTACGAAAACCGCTGGCGCGCGCAGCGGTACGGCATTGATGGCACGCTCGTGGATTTTGGTCGCGGCCGGATGGTGCCGTACCCGCAACTGGTCGAGGAGTTGTTGGCGCTTCTGACTGAAGATGCAAAACACCTTGATTGCCTGGCGGAGGTCAACCATGCGCGGACGATTCTGCGACGCGGGACCAGCGCGCACTGGCAGCGCCAAGCCTACAATGACGCGATCGCGGCGGGAGCCTCCGAGGGCGAAGCGATCAAGGGCGTCGTGGACATGCTTATCAAGGAGACACTGGCAGGCGTTTCATCTCAGTAGTCGCAGTGGACGCCATGCCACCTGCGCGATGAAGCGGAAATTGTTACCCTGGCATAGGCCTCGTCCATGGCCGATAGGGCAGCGCTTGGGCATACTGTAGCAGATATCACGCCATGATCGGGTCATAACGAATCTTGCAATCGCGCAATGGGGTCAGCTGTGCAATGGGATCAGCTGCAGCCACCGCTATCGGGCGGCTTTGGAGATTTGCTTGTTGACTTTGCGCCTGACAGACCGAAAGTGCGACTGTGCTTGAAGCGCAGCGCAGCCCCCGCAGGCCAAAATCATTCGGGCAGTAATCGCGGAAGCGAAGAGTGCCTGTGCTTGGTCTTCGGCGCTGCTGTTCAGCGACCAGGCTGATCTGGCATGACACGCGGTCCATCTTGTACAGGTGTCCTGTGGCAAAGTCGATGATCAAGGGCACGGCACTGAGGGGTGAGTCAAGCACCAGCACCACACGCCGCAGCGCAGGGCGCACTACGCACAACCCGTCCGGACATCCCTCGTGGACTAGGTTGATGTGGCTGACCTCATTTCGGCGGCAGCGTAAGCTCGGTAGGTGTCGCACCTTCGTTTTGTCCGTCTATATTGACTTCAGCACCGGCCGGTTCGCTGGTGGCAGACACGGTGTTCAACGCCGGTGAAATTGTGCCGCAGCCTGCGAGCACCAGCGCCGCGAGCACCACCGTGCGTGGTCGATCGGTTCAGCGTCAGTCTTCGAAATCAGCGCGGCACTCCCGACGCCGTCGAATTGCCAGCGTCGATGCTTTCGCACCCTTTTGGCAAGGGCTATTGGGCTTCAACACGATGGATTCGTCGCCCGGGATTACCCGAGAGTACGGCGATCACTTCAGGGACGAGGGACGCAGGGCATAGGCATTCGTGGCCGAAGGCGGGAGGCACCGGCCTGGCTTCTTTGTAAGCGGATCCTGGCGGTGCGTTCTTCAGGCAGAAGCCGACTTCAGCTACGGATCAGGGCCGATGGGGATACGCGCAGGATGCAGGCCGAAACAGCACGCCTGCCTATTGCTGCAAGACGTTGAGTCGCACCGAGACATGCGCGTAACTGGCAAAGACGCCATGCGCGCCGCGGACATGGGACAGGGGATTGGGAATCTCCCCAGGGGCAAAGGTGGAACCGCCTTCCTGGATGGCGCGTGAGCGCTCAAAATCGTACAGGTTGTCGTCCAGCGCATTGATGTGGACGATATTGGCCCCATAGAAGTAGATGCCAATCCAAGGGTAGCGCAAGAACAACGAGCCGTCGTCACTGACATCGTAGTTGTCCTCGTTGACGATGGGTGAGCCGTTGACGCGCAGTTCCTCCAAAGACTCGCCCTCGCCATCATCGAAGAGTGCCTCCGCGATTGGCACCAGGTTGGATTCCAGTGGGTCCAGCGACTCCGTAACAAAAATATAGTAGCTCTGATCCCGGCCAGGGTAGTCGCTGCGTGTGAGCCGCATCTCAAGCTGCTCGCTGCCCTGGTAGATCAGCTCCGCCTGCGGCGTGCTCAGTATGCTGAAAGTGTCCGGTACCACGGTCGAGGCGGTGATGCGATGGGGCGTTCCCTCGGGCAGGATCTCAAGATCGTAACGATGCAGCGGCAGCACCGGCTTGTCGTATTCCACCGGCACATACCCGCCCTTGAACTCATCAAGCTCTTCGTAAAGAATCAGCGCGTCCTCCTGGGGACCCGTGACGCGCACAGAAACCGTTGCCCCGGAAACAGCATGCGATTCAAAGAGGAACTCTTCTTCAAGATCGCCAGTCGTGCTGAGGAGCAGCGGCGGCATGGACTGCCCGGCGGCCAGCACGGACTCCACCACATAATTGAATTCCAGGTCACTGCTGGACGTTGTATCGCAGGCTGCGGTGATTATGGCAAGCACAGCCAGAAGCTGGAGGCGCAGGATTTGCATCAAAAGGTTAACGTGAACGAAAGGTTGGGCAAGGGTATGGGAATCTGGGGCACCACGGTCTTGTCTATGCGGCCATCCTCTTCCACATCGTAAACGATGAACCAGATGTTGCGGCGGCTGTAGGCGTTGATCGCCTGCAGGCTTAGCTGATAATCCGCAATGCCGAAGAAACGCCCGCCCTTCCGTACGCCAACGTCCAGGCGGTGGTATGCAGGCAATCGGCCGTTGTTGAGGCTGGGTGACACCAATACCGCAGTTTCAACTTCACCAATAGTCAAGTCGGTCAGATACAGATGGTACCGCACAGTGGGCTCGGTAAGGGCCTGACCGGTGGCATACGAAAAGATGGCGCTTACCTCCCATCGCCTGCCCAGATCGTAGCTCACGACTGCGTTCACATCATGCAGCCGGTCGTACTTGGGCGGGTATCCGGCGGCAATGCCTTCGTTGTTGGTGTTGATCGTCGGAAACGTCCGTTCAGTCTTGCCGAGCGTATAGGCCACAAAGCCGAACAGGCGGCCCTGGTTGCGCTGCAGCAGTACCTCGAAGCCGCGCGCCCATCCCTTGCCGAACAGGAACAGATCCGCGTACTCAAATCCAGCAGCATCGCTGAGGAAAGGATCAGGCTCAAACAGGTCCCGCATCGTACGGTAGTACACCTCGGAATCGAGTGTCAGGCCTGGAGCCAGCGTCAGCTTGGCGCCGAGGATAAACTGATCTCCATACGCAGGCGCTACACCCTCCGCACTGGTCAGCCAGAAGTCAAAACCGGAAAAGGTCTCATTGGTCACCAACGTCAGATACTGGTAGTATCGCCCCACGGCAGCCTGCAGGCGCACGCGTTCCCATGGATGATGCTCCACTGAAAGCCGCGGCTCGATGCGGTAATGACGGCCCTCCTGCAAGAAGCTGGCCCTGACCCCGGCTTTGACCTGCCAGTTGTGCGAGGGCTTGAAGGTATCCTGTACGTAAACCGAGGCGTAGCGGATCTTGCGCCGCCAGGAAAAGGCCTGCGTCTTGTCGAAGAAGGTGCGCAGCGGCGCTATGAACTGCCCGGCCCAAAGGCCCAGCTCCCAGTCGTTTCTGGCACCAGAGTAGTACTGCAGGTCAGCCCGAACAGAGGTGTCGTAAATGCGATTCTCCTGCCGGATCTCCGTCCCGGCAAAGACAGCCGTCGGCGTGGAGAAATACCGTGCATTGGTGATCGTGAAAACCGACAGCAGCTTCTCGGAGAACAGGTGCGTCCAGTTCCCTGTGAAGGTGGCGTTGCCGTAGCGCAGATCAAGCTCAGCGTCGCCCAGAATGCCCAGCTCCAAGAGATCTGCGCCCCGGTAAGCCGAAACAGTCAGGATGTCGTCCTGCGTAAGGTCCAGATTGACCTTGGCGTTGAGATCGTAGAAGTAAAACCGGTCCGGGATGCCCTCCCGATCTCCAAGCACATTCAAAAGCGGCTCCAGCGTGGATCGCCGCACAGCGAACATATAAGAACCCTTGGGATGCGGACCCTCGATGATGGCGCGCGAAGCAAGCATGCCGAGGCTAAGCCCGCCATGCCGCTCTCTGCGGTTGCCATCCTTATTGGTGACGTCCAGAACCGATCCCAGGCTGCCGCCGTAGCTCGCGGGAAACCCGCCCTTGAACAGCCTGACATCCTTGATTGCATCCGGGTTGAAGGTGGAAAAGAAGCCAAAGACATGGCTTGGATTGTAGATCTTGGTGCGATCCAGAAGTATGTTGGTCTGGCCGGGGTTGCCGCCCCGCACGTACAAGCCGCTGGAGTAATCCGATGCCGCCGTTACGCCCGGCAACAGCTGCAAGATGCGGAACACGTCGGGTTCGAAGACCGCAGGCAAGAGCTTGACGGTTTCGGTATTGAGGGCAGCCACACCCAGGTTGCGTGCCTCGTCTTCGAGCGTCTGCTCGCCGGTGACAACTACCTCGTCAAAAGCCGTGGTCGTGGGTTCTAACGCAATGTTGAGCCGCAGCAGTTCTCCGTCGGTCAGGGTCACCACGCGGTGCATGGTCTGGTACCCGACATAGGTGCAGCGCAGCCGATACTGGCCTGCAGAAAGGCCCGGGATCGCATAATACCCGGACGCGTTGGTGGATGCGCCGCGGAGGATATCCTCAATGAAGACGTTGGCAGCGATAAGGGATTCGCCCGTCTCCGCGTCCGTAACAAAACCGCTGATCGAGACGCCCTGCTGCGCCAGCCCGACCTGGCTGACAAAGCAAAGCATTCCAAAAAGGTACAGGTACCGCAAAGAGAAACTGTACGCGCTGGCTAATGTGCACAGGGCAGAATCGCTCTGTTTTAACGGTAACGCCGTGCCATGGTTGCAGTCTGTGCCGCGGTATGGCGGCGCGCAGCAAGGCTGCTGATGGCTTCAAACCCGTCTGTCCCTGACCGCCTGTGCTCCGATGACCCAGTCCCCGTCCATGCCCGCGTGGCGACTCAGGATGGACGGCAGCTGAATCGTCCCGTCAGCGCGCTGGTTGTTTTCTAGGAGCGCCGCCACGATGCGCGGCAATGCAAGCGCGCTCCCGTTGAGCGTATGCGCCAGGCGCGGCTTGCCGCCGCTTGCGGGACGATACCGAAGCCGAAGCCGATGGGCCTGGAACGCTTTGAAGTTCGATACGGAAGACACCTCAAGCCAACGCGCCTGTCCCCCGCTCCAGACCTCGAGATCGTACTGTTTTGTTTGATTGAATCCCATCTCTCCAGTGCACATCAGCAGTCTGCGGTAGGGGAGTTCAAGCTGTTCAAGAAGCACTTCGGCGTGCTGCACCATCTGCTCCAGCACGGTGCCGCTATCCTCCGGCCTGGTGATCTGAACGATTTCCACCTTGTCGAACTGGTGCAGGCGGTTGAGTCCGCGTACATCTTTGCCGTAAGAGCCAGCTTCGCGCCGGAAACAGGGCGTATAACCGCAGAGCCTGATCGGCAGTCGGGCCTCGGCCAGGATCTCGCCGCGATACAGGTTGGTCAGCGGTACCTCGGCTGTTGGGATCAGGTAGAGATTGTCCTCCAGCAGACGGTACATCTGGCCCTCCTTGTCGGGCAGCTGTCCCGTGCCGTGCGCGCTTGCTTCACCCACCAAAAGGGGCGGTTGCACTTCCAGGTAGCCAGCGGACTGTGCCGAGGCCAGAAAATACTGCACGAGTGCGCGCTGCAGGCGTGCACCGTCGCCGACAAAGAACGGAAACCCCGTCCCCGCAACCTTAGCACCCCGCGTGAAGTCCACCAGCTGATGCGTTTGCGCAAGCACCCAGTGCGGCTGCGGCTTGAAGGCAAACTGAGGCCTGTGGCCGCGCTCATGCACCACCACGTTGTCCTTGGGGGCGCGTCCAGCCGGCACGGATGCATCAGGGACATTCGGGATGGACAAGAGCAGTGCATCGAGTGCCGCTTGCATGCGGTCCAGATCAGCATCAGCAGCCTTGATCTCCTGCTTGAGCCTGGATTGCTCACGAATATGCGCCTGGGCGGCGTTCGTGTCCTTCTGACGCATGAGCCGGCCAATGGCTTGGGCCGCACGGTTTTGGCGGGCCTGAAGTGATTGCCGCGCAGTCAAGTGCGCGCGGTGCTGCTTGTCCAGCGCCAGCACCTCGTCCACCACGCGTGTATCCTGCCATCCGCGCCTTAGAAGTGCGTCCTTGACCAGGGCCGGCGCGTCGCGAAGCCGCTTCAGTTCAAGCATAGGTCGCGGGCGGTGCGGTGCTTCAGATGTGCTAGCGCCTGAGTGATCGAACGCGGGCTGTAGTCGAGCTCGGACGCAGCCTTGAGGATGATCAGTCCGGTAGTGCGCGGGCGCAGAGCCCGCTGCACCATGGCGCTGGCAGTAGTCGGATGCACCAGCGAAACATCCAGTCGATACGCTGCAGCAATCTGCAGTGCGAAGTCGTACATGCTCAGAAGCTCAGGACCCGACAGGTTGTACACGCCGCGCTTGCCATGGCGGACGATGCGCCCAATACCGTCGGACAGGTCGTGCACATAGGTTGGGGTCCGTATCTGATCGGTGAATACGCGAATTGAGGTACCGCTTCGGAGGGTGCGACGCACCCATGTCATAAAATTGCTCCGCGGCAGGCTGCGTCCCGTGCCATACACCACATTGGTGCGCACCACTGTCCATTTGCCGATGCCCGCCTGGCGGGCGGCGTTTTCGCCCGCCAGCTTGGCCTTGCCGTAATAGTTAACCGGATTCGGCCGGCCTTCCTCTGTGTACGGGCCGGCCTTTCCGTCAAAGACAAAGTCCGTAGAAAGCTGGATGAGCCATGCGCCGATGGCATGACATTCCCTAGCCAGCCGCTCCACGCTGGTGGCGTTTATCCGCCAGCAGGCGTTGCGACGCTCTTCGCAGCCATCCACATCGGTCATGGCAGCGCAGTTGATCACGATGGAGGGTGCAAAATCCTCAAAGACCCGGGAAACGGCCTCCCGGTCGCATATGTCCATAGGGACAAAGCCGCACGAAAGGCCCGAAAAGCGCGGCGCAGGGTTGTTGCCTGTTGCCAGCACGTCATACATCACAGACGCCGAAAGGCGCGCCACCAGCGCCTGGCCCAAGAGCCCGTTGGCGCCCGTCACGAGAATTCGCTGGTACATAACCCGTTGCAGCGCGCAGCCGCTATAAATCCTTGGACTGCAGCGTTGCGATCAGTTCATCCTTAACCAGGGGAGCATCTGTGAGTTTGAGCCTCCCAGACAGATACAAGCGCACCTCACGGCGCAGCCCCGCCTGACGGTAGCGCCGCTTCTCGTCCTTGCTTTCAGGCATCACCGCAGGAACCGCAACGGGCCGCCCGTTGCGGTCTATGGCAACAAAGGTAAAGAAAGCGTGATTAGCCATGTGCTGCTCGCGACTGTCGGGGTCTTCGGTGCTTACGGTGACTTCGACCTCCATGGAGGAGCGGAACGCACGGTTGACCCAGGCCTCCACCAGAAGCACATCCCCGATACGGAGCGGCTCATGAAACTCAACAGAATCAATGGCTGTCGTCACACTCACCCGACCCGCATGCCGCCGTGCGCAGATGCTGGCACACTTGTCCATAATTGAAAGCAGACTGCCGCCGAACATGGTGCCGTGGGGATTCGTGTCGTTCGGCAGCACGAGTTCAGTCGTTTGCGTGCGGGACTGCCGCACGGTTTTGGATTGCCTGGGCGCGCTCATGACATGCACCTGTTCATCTCCCGACCGTGCTCACGTCTTCTGCTTCTTCTTCCTGGCGGCCGGAAAAAGAATATTGTTCAGGATGAGCCGATACCCGGGCGAATTCTTGTGCAGATTCAGATCCGTCGGGGGATCGCCCACAAAGTGCTGGTAGTCTTCTGGGTCATGCCCTGCGTAGTAGGTGAATGTGCCCTGCCCGAAAGATCCGTGCAGGTACTTGACCTCGTTCCGCAAGGGCACCTCCGCCAGCGCGACCACGCCGGGCTTTACAAACTGCTTGCGAAACGCGGTGGTCTGCCCGATGAAGCCCTTGATCGTCGCTACATGATTCTGCGTAAGCATCGTGGGCACCGGGTCCCACTTGGCGCTGAACTCGAACAGCGTGAAATAGTCCAGCGCGGGATTCTGGAGCTGCGGCGGGGGCGGTCCCGTATCGATATCCGAGTGTTCGTACTCTGACGCATTGAAGCTTGGCCGGAACCCCGTAAATGCGAAGGTTTCTTCAAAGGCCAGCTTCCCCAGCGCGCCAGGATCCACGGGGTCTCCGTCGTATTCCGACGGCACGATGTCGGTACTGAGCGCCGCCAGCGCGATATCATACGTGTCGGTGCCTGAACACATAGCGAACAGGAAGCCGCCCTCCAGCACATACTGCCGGATCGTCTGCGCCACGAGGAGCTTGAGCTCGCTCACTTTGCGGAAGCCGTGACGGCGCGCAGCGCTTTCGGCTTCGCGCTGCTGCTCGATGTACCACGGCATATTGCGGTACTGGTAGAACTTTCCGTACTGCCCGGTGAAGTCTTCGTGGTGCAGATGAAGCCAGTCGAAGTATTGCAGACTGCCGCTGAGCACGTCATCATCGTAGATCATCTCATACGGCACCTCTGCGTAGGTCAGCGCGAGCAGCACCGCGTCATCCCACGGGAGCGTCTGGTCCGGCGCGTACACCGCAATGCGGGGCGGCTTGTCAAGGCGCACGACCGCGGTGTTGGCACGCTCACTTTCCACCTCGGCGATAATCACGGCGGCTTCGCTCCCGCTCAGCTGCTGATATGCTACGCCGCGCAGCGCAAGCTCGCCTTCCAGGGCAGGGAACGATTGCAGGAGGAACGAGCCGCCCCGGTAGTTCAACAGCCAGTCTATTGACACTCCTTGCTGCAATACCCAATAGGCCACGCCATAGGCTTTGAGGTGATTGGACTGCTGCGTGTCCATGGGAATGAGCACTTCCTGGGCGGGCGCGTTGCCGACGCATCCCAGAAAGATCAAGAGCGCTGCTGTGCGTCCCATGTTGTTAAACCCCCGCTTCCCTGAGCGCGCGCAGGCGGGCGCGTACTTCAGGCACAAGCAGTGAGGAGGGATACCGCAGCAGAAAGTCCGCATAGGCCGCCCGAGCTTCGCTAACCTGTTGCATCCTGATGTCCAGGATGGTGGCGTAGTTGAACAGGCTTCGGTCTGCCAGCGGGCTTTCCGGGTGGATCAGCGCAAGCTCTCCGAAGGCCAGGAGCGCTTCAGGCAGCCGCCCGGCGTCCAAGAGGGCCTGCCCGCGCAAGAAACGTGCGTCATCCGCGATCGGATGCTGCCCCCAGTAGCTCAGGAGCTGCTCGGCAGCGTCGATCGTTGCCTCCAGCTGCCGCTGCCGGTATAGCAGCTTTGCCGCCGCGAAGTGCTGCACGGCCGCGTTGGCGGAGTCGGGGCCAGGATTTTCGAGCAGCAGCACGCGCAACGCAATGGCATCATTGGCTATGTCTGTGGAGGCATTCTGGTTAAGCGTTGTCACCAGCGCCCCCGCTGTTTCCAGATCGCCCTGGTAGAACTGAATCAGTGCGCGCTCAAAGCGCGCGCGTTCGGCCAGGGCACCGCTATGGCCGAGGCTGGCCTCCAGGCGTTCAAAGATTATGCGCCCTTCTTTGAGTCGGTTACGGTCTATGGCCAGCCGGCCCAGGTCGAATCGCGCCTGCAGCGCAGCACGGGTGTTGGTGTAGCGCTGCACGACTTCCAGGAGCGTGAGTTCCGCATCTTCATACCGGTGCAGCACGGTGTGTTGCAGCTCTCCGATGCGGCGCAAGGTTTCGGGGCTTTCCGCATGGGTGGGGTAGGCGTCCAGAAATCTCCGGTAGGCCGCAAGGGCCGATTCGTAGTGGGGCCGGGCCTCTTCTTCGCCTAGGGATGCGCTGAGTCTGTCTGCCTGGCGGCGATGCATCCCCGCCAGGCCCAGCTGCGCTTCGGCGGCCACAGGGGTTTCAGGATGCCTGGTCAGCACTTCATCAAAGGCACCAGCGGCAACGTCGAACGCGCCCAGGTCTGCAGCCTGCGTTGCAAAGTCGAACAGGATGTGGCCCGCCTGGGCTTCTTCCTGACTCAGGGTCCTGTACTCCGCCAAGGCCGCTTCGTAGTCACCGTTTTCTGTGAGCATCCACGCATAAAGCTCACGAAAGCTTCTATTGCTGGGCTGCTGCGCCACATGCGTCCGGACGATGGGCAAAGATGCTTCCATTGCACCTTCCTGCTGCAGTGCTTGGCTCAACCGGCTTCGCACATAGTTGATCTGGCGCGCGTTCGCCTTGAGGAGTGCCAAATATTCTGCCATGGCCAAGTCATGCGCGCCGACCAGGCCATGGAGGTACGCCAACTCCGTCTGAAACAGCTCCGGCCGCTTGGTGCTGGCCCGACCACGCTCGAGCACGATGATGGCGCGGTCGATCAGCCGGACCTGCATCATGCTTTCATAGACCAGGCGGTAGAGGCGTTCCTGATCCCCCGCGGACACCAGAACCGCGTCCCACGAGTCAAGCGCTCCTGCTTCGTCCCCGTTCAGGTAGCGGAGGCGCGCCCGTTCCACCATGAGCAGGGGGGCCGTTCCCGGCCGGTTGAGATCCAGCCGTTCATTGACAAGCCCGATAGCGTTCTCGTATTGCTTTACTGATTCGTAGGCTTCCTTGAGGGCTTCGTAGTAGGCATGGTCGTTCGGCTTCTCGGCGATGAGGTCTTCCAGGATTACGATGGCGCGCTCAATCTGGGCCGCATTCAAGAAGGACTGCGCAAGCGCGAAGCGCGTTGCGCGGGCGCTGTCCGCCGGAGACAGCGTTTCCCTGGTCAGTGGCAGCACGGACCGGGGCCGTTGGGCCGCAGCCGGCAGGGCCATGAGTATGGTCGTAAGCAGCAGGAGGCAGCGCATGTCAGGATGAATGTCAAGCCGCTCGTCTTATTGCCCATGATACCATCATGTTTCGTCTTCCATGTAGTTTTCGTGCCTGTTGGACCGAACGACGCGCCCGAGGCAGCGCGCCACGCCCGGGCCTTGCCCTTATGTAACATGTAATCCTGCACACATTTGATCCTGCACAATGTCTGAGCGCGGGGCTTGCCCGACGCAGCTGGCTCCGCTAATCACGCTCTGCTATCCTGGGCATATAATTCCCTATGTTCATGCTGCTCACACTGTACAGAATCTGTCCGTTTGCCAGACGCTCCCTTACGTACGCTCACGATTGTGGGATCCACCGGGTCCGTTGGCCGGCAGGCGCTGGAGGTGGTGCAGCGGCATTCGGAGCGGTTACGCGTTTTTGCGTTGGCTGCCAAGAGCAGCGCAGATCTTCTGGCAAGGCAGGCAAGGCGCTTCAGGCCGCGCTTCGTAGCGCTTCTGGATGAGACTCTGGTGCCCGACCTTAGACAACTTCTGGCGGGCTGCGATGTGGAGGTTCTGGCCGGCATGGAAGGAGTGTGCCAGGTTGCCAGAGACCCGGAGGCGGATATTGTGCTCGGTGCTGCAAGCGGCGCAGCCGGACTGCGCCCGGTGTTGTCTGCGCTCAAAGCGGGGAAGCAGCTCGCCTTGGCCAACAAGGAAACCCTGGTTGCTGCGGGCCCACTCGCTATGGACACGGCCGCAGCCCATGGAGCAACCATACTGCCCGTGGACAGCGAGCATTCCGCAATTTTTCAGTGTCTGGAGCCGTCGGTCCCCATTGAGCGCCTTTTGCTCACAGCCTCCGGCGGCCCGTTCCTGCGACGCGATCCAGGCACTTTTGCCGCCATCACGCCCGCTGAAGCGCTGAAACATCCGAACTGGTCGATGGGGCCCAAGATCACAATTGATTCGGCCACCATGATGAACAAGGGACTGGAAATGATCGAGGCCCGTTGGCTATTCGATGTGGAGCCGAGGCAGATCGGCGTGGTGATTCATCCGCAGTCCATCGTACACTCCATGGTGGTGTTCCAGGACGGATCTGCCAAGGCGCAGCTCAGCATGCCCGACATGCGGATTCCGATCCAGTATGCGTTCAGCTACCCGGCGCGCTGGGACGGTCCAGATGGGCGCGTGGACTGGTCCATTGGCCAAACGATGGAGTTCCTGCCGCCGGACCCTGCGCGCTTTCCCTGCTTGGGACTGGCGCGCGACGCCCTGCACCAAGGCGGGGCTGCACCTGCGGTGCTCAATGCCGCCAATGAGGAAGCCGTGGCGCTCTTCTTGCGTGGCGCGATCCCCTTTACGGGCATCGCGCAGGCGGTCTACCGGGCGCTGGAGTCGCTGGGTCATCACCAGGCGTACGCCCTGGACGAGATTGTTGCGGTTGACGCCGCTGCGCGGCGCTACGTCCGTACCCGGGCATAGACCCATCGGTGCGCTATTTGGAACGGCTCCGCCGATTCTGCGTTTGCGAGAGATTGCGACCGTTGGCATTTCGGAGGTTGAATTGGGTATTATTGCTTCGTCGGTAATTTGGGTTCTTGTGGCGATCACCATCCTCGTGTTCGTGCACGAGATGGGGCATTTTCTGGCAGCGCGTCTGTTCAAGATGCGCATTGATCGCTTTTCGATAGGGTTCCCGCCCACAATCTTCAAGAAGAAGGTGGGGGAAACGGAGTGGGCGATAGGGGCCACGCCGCTGGGTGGCTATGTCAAGATCGCAGGCATGGTGGACGAGAGCATGGACACGGACTTTGCCGGCAAAGACCCGGAGCCATGGGAGTTCAGGTCCAAGCCCGTCTGGAAGCGCATCATCGTCATCAGCGCGGGTGTGACCTTCAACATGTTGTTGGCCGCTGTCATCTTCTCCGGCATCAAGATGACGACTGGCGAAGCCTGGCCTTTGGCCACCGACGATGGGCTGGTGTTTATCCCCGACAGTTCCATTGCTGCGCAGGACATTGGACTAAGGACGGGGGACCGGGTCATAGCGGTGGACGGCCGGTCGCTGGCCACTGTGCGCAGCCCCCGGGACTGGGCTGCGCTTTCGGATCCCTTCACCTGGGACGTAGAACGCGCGGGCGAATCGCTGACGTTGACGACAGCCAAGGACATTTTTCCCAGGTCTGCCGATGCGAGCGACGGCGGCGTGCTGGGACTGGGAATCTACAACTGGCCGGCAACGCTCGGCCAGGTCCAGGAAGATGGTGTGGCCTACGATGCAGGGATGCGGCCCGGCGACCGGGTTGTGGCCGTGGATGGCGAAGCGGTTGTGCTTTGGCTTGACCTGACCAGCCGCATTCAGGCGGCAGACGGCGCGGCGCTCGAGATCACATGGATTCGCCCGGCAACCGGCGAGCGCTTCAACAGGGGCGTGATGCCCGAACGCATGGAGGATGGCCAGTACCGCGTAGGTATACAAGTGGCCCAGACACACGAGCGCTATGGTCCCGGGTCGGCCATCGTTGCGGGCATTGCGGATACGTGGACGTTTACCGGTGCAATCCTGTCCAGTCTGCGCAACATCGCCACCGGACGCGAAAGCGTGCGCGAAAGTATTGGCGGTCCCGTGATGGTGGCCAAGATTGCATCGGAAGCGGCCCAAGCCGGTGCGGCGCAGTTCTGGCGTCTGGTGGCGTTGTTGTCGATCACGCTGGCGATCGTCAACATTCTGCCCGTGCCAGTACTGGATGGGGGACATCTGGTGTTTTTGATCTACGAAGGCATACGGCGTCGCGAACCATCGTTGAAGGTGCGCATGGCTACGCAGCAGGTGGGCATGGTGCTGCTCCTGGTGTTGATGGCGTTTCTGGTCTTCAACGATCTGGACCGAATTTTCCGCTTTTTGCAGTAACAGCGCTTCTTGCTGGCTGTGCCTAGGCTGCATATGCCACAGGCACTTGCGTTGCAGGCGAATGCAGTTCGGTATGCAGTACGGGCGGGTGTGCAGTGGGCGCCGGCGGTCTGGAGCACGGCGTGAAGCCAGCGCGTAGGGTACTAATCCCGTGTTGTTTGCGTTTGCAGGGTATGCCAGGGAAACCTGGTTGGCTTTATCGGGGTTCAACAGATCGCGTTTAACGCATGGAGCTTATGCTGCGGATACACTTGCTGCGGATACTCTGCCTGGCGGCGTGCACCCTTCCCTGGGTGCTGTATGCACAATCCCCTGGACCGGGCAACGGCTACAGCGCGCCCTTTGTGACCTCGCCGCAGGAGCTTGAAATCCTAGGCATCACGGTCGAAGGCGTGGAGACGGAGAGCATGACCAACTTCGTCTTGCGGAGCAGCGGCCTCACAGAAGGGCAGATCATCACGCTGCCCGCCGATCAGGCGATCGCCGACGCGATCAAGTCGCTGTACAAGCTGCGTGTGTTTTCGGACATCAAGATCGTAGACGAGCGCAGGGCTGGCACAGGGGTGTTCTTGAAGATTCAGGTCAAGGAGGAGCCACAGCTCGCTGAGTTTACCTTCTCGGGCATCAAGAAGCGCCACCAGAAGGACCTGGAAAAGGAGATGCCGCTGTTCAAGGGCAGTCGGCTGCGCCCGGGCGACCTGGAGCGCTCGGCACAGGTCATCAAGGACTACTTCAGCGAAAAAGGCCACATGCTGGCCGAAGTCAATCCGACGCGCGTCCTCTCCGAGGAAGAGAACACCGTTGTTGCCAACTTTGATGTGACCATTGGACAAAAGGTTCGGATCAAGGAAGTCGTGATCACGGGAGCGGAGCAGGTTTCTACGCTCAAGGTCAAGCGCAAACTCAAGAAGACGAAGACGTACAAGCCACTGTTCTTCTGGCGCAAGTCGCGCTACGATCGCACCTTGTACCAGGAAGATCTTACCCGACTCCTGACGCATTACCAAGCCAAAGGGTATTACGATGCCCGCATCTTGCGAGACTCCGTCTACTTGGACACCACGGGCAAGAAGGCGGGACTGGTGGTTGCGCTGGATATCGCTGAAGGTCCCCAGTACCACATCCGGAACGTAAGCTGGGAGGGCAACACCGTCTATCCGGACGAATTGCTGTCCGGTGCGCTGGGCGTGGAAAGCGGAGATGCCTACAACGGCGAGCGGATGAGCCAGAACCTCTACGGCAACAAGCAGACGAGCGATGTATCCAGCCTGTACATGAACCGGGGCTACATGCTCTTTCGCGTAGAGCCCGAGGTTCGCGTCATTGAAGGCGACTCACTGGATCTGCACTACGACATTTACGAAGGCGACATCTTTGAGTTTGGCCAGATCCATATCAAGGGCAACTCCAAGACGAAGGAGCATGTGATTCGCCGGGAGCTGTACACCATACCGGGCCAGACTTTCAGCCGCGAACACATTCAGGAAACCATACGGCGGATTTCTCAGCTCACCTACTTTGATCAGGAAAAGCTGGGTGCCGGGCCGAGCATAGACCTTGACAACGAAGCCAAGAAGGTTGATCTCACCTACAACCTGGAAGAGGTTGGTAGTGACCAGTTGGAGCTGTCAGGGTCGTACCACCGGTACGGGCTTATCCTGATGCTGCGTTTTGCTTTCAACAACTTTGCCGCTGGCGACATCTTCAAGCGCGAGTCGTGGAAGCCACTGCCCGCGGGTGACGGGCAGAGTTTCTCGGTGGCGCTCCAGACCAGTGGCAAGGCGTACCAGAGTTATCAGCTAGGCTTTACGGAGCCGTGGTTCAGAGGGCGGCCTACACCAGTGGGCTTCAACGTTTCGCATTCGCGCTTCAGTGGATTCGGGTATTCGTTCTATGGCTACACCAGTCCAGCAGAGGATCCCAAGGAGTACTTCGTGCGCACATCGGCCACGGTGTTTTATGAGCAGCGCCTGCAGTGGCCCGATGACAAGTTCAGCACCTCGACATCGCTCGGCTACCAGCATTTCATCAACCGGGACTTTACGCGCGTGCTGCCGCTGGGCACCAGCGAGCAGGTCACCATTCGGCAGGCGCTGACGCGCAGTTCCCTGGATCATCCGATATTTCCGACCGCAGGGTCTAACTTCCTGGTTTCGGCTACGCTTGCGGTGCCTGTTGGGAGTTTTGTACAGTACCACAAATGGCGATGGAACTCCTCCTGGAATGTGCCGATCATCAACAAGCTGACGGTCAACATGAACAGCGAGTTCGGCTACATAGGCTCCTTGACGGGAGAGGATGTGCTTTTTGAGCGCTATATCGTGGGCGGCTCGCCGTTCGACTACCAGGGGGCGTTCAACAACTACGGTAAGGACATCGTATTCATGCGGGGCTATCCTGAGCGCGTACTGGGTCCGCGCCGCAACGACGAGCCGGTAGGTGGGCGAATCCTGAACAAGTTCACGTCGGAGCTCCGTCTGCTGGCGGTTCAGACGCCTCAGCTCACGGCGGCGCCGTACGTCTTCATGGATGCCGCCAACACATGGGACAACTTTTCCACCTACAACCCAACACAGCTATTCCGGTCGGCCGGTGTCGGTGCGCGGCTGTTTCTGCCAATCCTGGGCATGATTGAGATTACGTACGGATACAACTTTGATGAGTTCGTGCCGTACGCCGGTCTGGAAAGCAAGCATGATGGACGCAGAAAATGGCTGTTCCAGTTCACGCTTGGACAGGGCTTCGGCAACTAGTTTGGGTCAAACGAGGCAGGTCATGAGGGTGCGTTCACTTCTTATATCGTTGGTATGGCTTGTCTTTGCAAGCGTATCTGCACACGCGCAGGTCAAGGTTGCGCATGTGGACTCAGAGTACATCTATAGCCTCTATCCGGAGTTCGCTACGGCGCAGCAGGCGCTTGATCGTCAGACAGAGCAGTGGACGCAGGACCTCCTTGAGCGTCAGGACAACGTGGATGCACAGTTCCAGGAGTATCAGGCGCGCGAACTTCTGTATACGCAGGAAGAGCGGCAGCGCAAGCAGGAGGCCATCATGCTGGCAGAGGAGGAGCTCAACAGCCGCCGGATGCAGTATTTTGGGCCGGAGGGCGAGTTGTACCGGCAGCAGGAGCAGCTGCTCCGGCCGATTCAAGAGAAGGTGCTGATTGCCATTGAAGCGGTGGCGATTGCCGAAGGCTACGACTACGTTTTTGATCGCAGCGGCGACTTCGTTTTTTTGTTCGCGGACGAGCGGCACGATATCAGCGACCTGGTCTTGGAGGAGCTAGGCATCGAAGTCCAGCCGGGGGCTGTATCAGGCGGTTTGAACCGTCCCTCCGAGCCGGCCAGGAGCTCTGGCGGACGTGCGGGCCAATAGGTCTATCTAACAACATTCTACCATATACATTTGATCATGCTACGACGTCTAGCTGCCTTGGGTCTATTGGCAGTCCTCGCCCTGCCGGCAGCAGCGCAGCAGCTGCCCGCCCTGAAGATCGGGTACACAGATCATGAGATTCTCATCTCGAACATGCCGGAATACCAGACGATACAGCAGACGCTGCAGTCCGAGTTTGAGAGTACCCAGAATGTCCTCCAGGCGATGGCCGACGAGTTTCAGAATAAGCTAGAGCGTTACCAGACCCAGCAGGGGCTCTTGTCTGAAGAGCGTCGGGCCGAACGGGAAGCCGAACTTCAAACCTTGCAGCAGGAGCTTCAGCAGAAGGCGCAAGATGCTGAACGTGACTTGGCGCAGCGCGAGGCGGAGCTACTGGGTCCCATCTTTGAGCGTGTTGATGCGGCCATAAAGAAGATTTCGGAAGAGCGGGCGCTCGACCTTGTGCTTCGTATCCAGGCCGGCCCAACGCAGCCCATCATCCTGTATGCCAATCCGGACCGTACGACCGATATAACGTTGGATGTGGCCAGAGAGCTGGGTATCGATGTGAGCGCCGCTGAGGGCAACTAAACCCTTCCTGTCGCTTTAGCGTACAGGACTGCGTGTCCGGCAGGTCGCGGGTGCAAGTCGCGTCAGGTCTTCTACAAACTGCGCGGAATATGGCAGTCAGGCGCGTTACCACGCAGACGCTGCAGCACATGAAGGCGAGTCGTACGCCGATCGCTATGCTGACGGCGTACGATTATACGCTTGCGCGGCACATCGACGCGGCCGGAGTCGATGTCATACTGGTGGGAGATTCGGCCTCCAATGTGATGGCGGGCCATGAGACAACCTTGCCCATCACGTTGGACCACATGATCTATCATGCTTCCTGCGTGGTGCGTGCCGTGAAGCGGGCGCTGGTCATTGTTGACCTGCCGTTTGGTTCCTACCAGGGCAACTCCAAGCTAGCCCTGCATTCAGCTATTCGCGTCATGAAGGAAACGGGGGCGCATGCCGTGAAGATCGAAGGAGGGCATGCTGGCGTCCAAGCTGCGGAGCGCATTCTGGAAGCCGGGATACCGGTGATGGGACATCTGGGGTTGACGCCGCAGAGCATCTATCGGTTTGGAACCTACAAGGTGCGTGCCCGCGAGGCGGAGGAAGCAGACCGGCTTCGAGAAGACGCCAAGCTTCTGGAGAACACCGGGTGTTTCAGCATTGTCTTCGAGAAGATCCCTGCGGCGCTTGCGGAGGAAGTAACGGGTTTTCTCAAGATTCCCACGATTGGCATTGGCGCCGGAGCCGCTTGCGATGGACAAGTGCTGGTTACGCACGATGCGCTCGGCTTGACGACGGACTTTAGTCCGCGCTTTGTGCGCCGGTATGCGGCCCTGGCCGACACGGTTACGCAAGCCGTGCAGCACTATGTTGGCGATGTGCGGGCGCGCAGATTCCCGAGCCAGAAGGAGAGTTATTGATTATTGATTGCAGAACGCGCCGTATCAGCGCGTTCCCCGCAACCCTATGATTCAGCGACGGCGTCCACTCATCCTGGTAACCAATGACGATGGCATTGATGCGCCTGGACTCTATGAGCTGGCTACCCACATGACGGGCCTCGGCGATGTCGTCATCATTGCGCCCAGAGAAGAGCAGAGTGCAGTCGGTCATGCGATCACCATTCGCGGGAGCGTGCGCGCACTGCCGCATGCATTTGATGGACCGCTGGCTTCGATCCAGGCTATTGCAATTGACGGTACGCCTGCCGATTGCGTAAAGCTGGCGATGAACTCAATTCTTCACAAGCGGCCGGACCTCGTCGTCAGTGGAATCAACAGAGGGTCCAACATGTCGATTAACGTCATGTATTCGGGTACGGTAAGTGCTGCTACAGAGTCGTCTATTCGCGGGATTGACTCGCTGGCCGTATCGCTGGTGGAAGGCGGCAGGCAGAAGTATGATGCTTCCGCGCAATGTGCTGTGATCATCGCGCGGAAGGTGCTGCGTAGTCGACTACCGCGCGGCATCGTTCTCAACATCAATGTGCCGCCCGTTCCATTTGGAGCGATCCAGGGGATGCGCGTCACGCGATTGGCGCGGGCGCGATGGGAGGAGCAATTTGTGGAGGGTGTGGATGCGTCCAATCAGCCGTGCTATTTCTACCGGGGGAAGTTCTACAACCTTGACGAGGGCACGGACACCGATATATACGCCGTCAGTCGCGGCTATGTCTCTATCAGTCCGATCCAGCATGACCTTACAGCACACGGGTGCGTGACCGTGCTTGGCACCTGGCGCTGGTCTGAATTTGCGGAGTAGGGACGCGCTTCTGCACCTGCCTACGCGGGGCCCCATCAAGCCGCACGAGTGCTGGATGCCGTCCTTGTGCGCTCCTGCACCTGCGCGGGGCCCTTGTTGCGCCACAGGCCTTGCGCCAGGCCGCAAAGGCATGACCAAATCGTTGTTCGGCTGACGCATTCCAATACGCAGATCGCAGTCTGCGGTCTGCCCTGTCAGGCTTGGAATGCCTTGGCGTGCCCCTGCTTGCAGCAGCCGGCGTGTCTATGCCGCGGGGCAGGGCGCAGCCTTTCGGTACCAGTCGAAACCTGCTGCAGGAGCCATGGCTTGCAACCGGGTCGGCGGACGCGGCTCAGGTTGGCCCTACAGCAACCATTTTGCCCAATGATGCCAGGTCTGCGTTGCCGCCGCTAATGATGACGCCGATGCGCTTGCCAGGCTGGCTGAATGCGCCGCTTAGCAGTGCGGCTACAGCCAGGCTGCCCGTCGGCTCCACGACTAGCTTCATGCGCTCCCAAAGAAACTGCGTGGCGTGCAGGATGGCAGCCTCAGTCACGGTCACCATGTCGTCTACAAGGTCCTGGATGAGCGGAAAGGTGACCTTTCCCAGCGAGGGCGTCCGAGCGCCGTCCGCTATCGTGTCTGGATTGGTGATCGAATGCAACACGCCGGTGCGAAAGCTTTGCGTGGCATCATCAGCATTGGCGGGTTCAACGCCCACGACTTGGCACTGGGGCCGCAGGGCGCGAACGGCCAAAGCCGAACCGGAAAGCAGTCCGCCGCCGCCGCACGGAGCCAAGACGTAGTCCAGTCCGTGGATGTCTTGCAGGAGCTCTAGCGCGGCCGTACCCTGGCCCGCGACGATGTGTGCATGATCGTACGGCGGAATGATGGGCAGTCCCCGCTCCGCAGACAAGCGTCTGGCAAGCGTTTCCCGCGTCACCTCACTTCTGTCGTATTCAACGATGGTCGCACCATATGCACGTGTCGCTTGCAGCTTTATTCGCGGCGCATCTCGCGGCATGATGATAGTCGCATTAAGGCCCAATAGATTTCCTGCAAGCGCAGTGGCCTGGGCATGATTGCCTGACGAGTAGGTCAGGATGCCGCGCGGGCACGCGGTGGCATCCAATTGGCTGAGTGCATTGTAGGCACCGCGCAGCTTGAAGGACCCCGTGCGCTGAAAACTTTCCAGCTTGCAGAATACCGAGGCACCCACCCGGCTGTTCAGCGTGCGGGATGTAGCAACAGGCGTACGATGGGCTATGTGCCGCAGCCGTTTTGCTGCAGCAGCAACATCACCAAAGGCGACCGATGGCGGCGGGCCGCCGACTACTATTGACGCATCGAAAAGTCTACTCGTCGATCTCGGTGAAGGACACTTCGCGAACCTCCTCACCATTGGCATCAGAATCGTGGCGATGGATTACGACAGACACATCGGAGACAAGTGCGCCGATGGCCGCGACGGCCGCCAGGGTAGGGGCGAGGACGACGGCCGCTGTAGCGCCGCCCGCGCCTACGATCAGCGGAAACTCCGCCAGAACCCGCTCCCCCTTCTTGATGATAATCTTGCGGGCCTTGCCTTCTTGAATGATCTCACGCACCTTGCCGGCGAGCTGACCGCCTTCCACCTTGAGTTCTTCCAATCGCTCCTTGCTCTCGGAGCGGAATTCATTGAACCGCTCTTTGCTCTCGGATTTCAACGAATCGAAGCGCTCCTTGCCCTCGGAGCGGAATTCATCGAAGCGCTCCTTGCCCTCGGATTTCAACGAATCGAAGCGCTCCTTCATGGTGTCCCTGTTGATCATGGCTTCTATTGCAATGGTCCCTATTTAAGCCTACGAAATGTGCGCAGAGCGGTTTCAAAATGGCACTGCTCCATGTACCAGTACGGATGCTGCACGAGCGCGTACTGCCCGCTGCATAGTCAGCATAGTCACGGCATGCATGGTCTGGCTACAACAAAGATTCCAAGGCCTCATACAAGACATCCCACCCGAAGGCCTGCTTTCTTTGGCGCACACCCTCGCTGAGCCTGTCCCGCAATCCCTCGCTAAAGTATCGGATCACAGCTGCGGCAAGCGCTTCCGGACTCTGCGGAGGCACGATGAGTCCGTCTTGTTCGTGGCGAACGACTTCTGCTAGTCCACCGACATCTGTCGTAATGATAGGCGTGTCGAAATTGAAGGCTATCTGGGCTATGCCACTCTGCGTTGCCGAAACGTAGGGCTGCACAATCACATCGGCGGCCGAGAAATACTGTGGCACCGTCGCGTTGGGTATGTAGGAGAGGTCCAGCCGGATGTGCTTCTCCAACCCGTGCTGCCGGATCAAATCGCGATAGGGTTGCTCTTCGTCGTAGCACTCGCCTGCCACGACCAGGCGCACATTGGGCAATTGCTGTACGATCCGGGGCATAGCCTCCAGGAGCACATGGAGGCCCTTGTATCGCCGAACAAAGCCGAAGAAGAGAAGCACTGGAGCATCATAAGGCAAGTTAAGCGTGCTCCGTGCGGCGCGGTCGCTTATGATTTCGCCAAAGATATTGTACACGGGATGCGCAACAAGGCGTTGGGGCGCATCCACCCCCAACCTCCTCAGGTCTGCGCCAACGGATTCGGACAAAACAATACAACCATCAGCCGCGCCTAACGCATAGCGACAAAGTGCGGCGTCACCGAAGTGTCGCTCGTGCGGGATGGCGTTGTGCACCACCATGACTACCTTCACACCGCGACGGGCCAGGCTCCGCGCCATGGTGCCGATTGCAGGAGCCAAAAACGGCATCCAATACTTGAAGACAGCCGCGTCCGCTCCTGATTGCGCGATGATGCGAGCGGCCTTGAACCAGCTGCGAGGATCGATGGAATCTATGACCCGGCGGACTGCGGGCCGCGCGCCTATGGGGTTTTGGTCAAGCTGCGTCTTACCCGGAAAGAGAAAATCAGGGTACTGCCGTGTGAATGTCAGTGCACTGACCGTGTGTCCGCGGGCTTCCAAGCCCCGGTACATCGTTTCCAAAAAGTGCGCGATCCCGCCCCGGTACGGGTACATGGGACCAACGAGTGCCAGCGTCCTGGTACGGCTCAAGTGTTTCTGGCTTCTGGGCGCACGATTTCTACATTGTCCGCAGCTACCGGTTTCTGATGGCGTGGCGCGCCATGGCCTCCGCATGTTTCTGACCGGTTACGCCCCCCGCGCAGCCCCCGCTCCAAAAGGGGCTATGACTGGCGTATGCCAGCGACGGGACGCTGCTACCGCAGGCACTGTGGACTGCGCGGGTCCGGCGTTTGAGACGTATCATTGGGCACGAAGCGCCCGCCGATGTGTCCGGTCTGGATGCGCTCGGTCTGATGGCTGTTGCCGACAGGTGCGTCGCGGCCGCACCAAAGTCACTGACCCCATTATTGCTTGTGGCGCCCTGCACCTGCACCATGCAGCGATGCCGTGCATGGGTCGTGCAATGCTGCCAGGCTGATCATGACGCCTTTGACACTGCAGATCAGGGAGGCAATGGTGCGCGCGCTGAAACGTTTATGCCAGGCGGCACAATTGGCGAACACAAGCAGCCCATGCTACTCGAACAAGTATTGAGACTCATAATGGCGCAGCAAGGTACGCCGCAGCCTCGATGCGGCTGTTGGAAGACGGGATGCTTGGCCACAGGCGAAGATGGATACCGCCCGCGGGCAACGGAGGTTCTTGTTTTCAGCGCCGCAGCACTGCGTCATCTCCGAAGCTGTGCGTGTGCGGTAGCTCTGATCTCTTGTGCGCTGGTGCTGTGGGCAGGTTGCCATGCACTGCAAGAGGAGGCAGATCTGGTTCATGGAATTGACTTGTCGTCGCCCTGGGATGAAAATCGTCTCCTCGAAGATCTGCGGTTTTTGCAAAACCCTGGAGACTCGGATGCGGCAGAACTGCCTACCGATGAAGCAGCCTATCTGGTCGCACAGGTGCATGGGCTTCAGCCGGCGCTGAAGCCCAGCGCAGCGGTGCACTTTGTGATACAGGACAGCGCCGAAGCAAGTCTGATCGAGGGCCGCAACGTGATGGCTTTTGCTGCGGGCGCACACCCAGTGTACGCTTCGGAACTGATCATCGTGTGCACCGGCCTGGACGGGCCCAGTCCCCGCCTGGGACTGGCCGCTCTCGCGGAGATTGCGCGTAACTACGGCATGGATGTAGTGCGTGGGTTCGCGCCGGATCGAACGATCATGGTGGCGGCGTTTGCCAGGCAAGATGCCGACTATGCCGGACTTCGTGCTTACCTGCGCCAGCCCCTGTGGCCTTTAGCCAAGACTCGGGTGCTGATCTACCTCGACCCTCCCAACACGTCAGCCTTGGAATCAATGCTCGGGGCTGAGGGCATCGTGCTTCATGTCCTGGCACCGGACCCGTCCCCAGCAGATCAATCATTGCCAGACGCTGCCGGGGCGGCAGCGCAGCTGGCCAAAGCAGCCGATGCGCTCCTTCGCCAGTTGGCGAAGTTAGAATAGAATGCCGATCATGATGATAACCCCTGCGTTCTGTAGCACTGACTCGCCGAGCTCCGGGTTGGGCTTCGTCACATCTCGCTGGCCCAGGTAGTACCGCAGTTCGAGCGTAAGGACTTGGCTGGCTATTTCTGCATCAATCCCGCCGCCGACAACGAAGGCCTGGTCCCACTCCTCAATGGAATCATCTTGCTCCGTGATGACGCCAAGGCCGTCGCGCGACGACACCGAGATCTGGGCATTCAGCGTATTGGCGAGGACGGGTCCTGCAAAGATGCGCGGATAGACATATCCGCCGGAATAGAGCCTATACTGCAGCAAGAGCGAAGAAGTCAGATAGGTCAAATTGCTCTGGAGGGTAGCCGGCACATCCAGGAAAATCACAGCGGTGCTAGCGCCCATGCGAACGTAGCTGAACTCCACTGCCGGAGTAAATCCGTAGCGGAGCTTGTAGCCCAGCGAAGTGCCGGCAGCAAAGCCCAAGCGGCGGTTCCAGGTTGTTTCCCCGGCAGCAAGATCGCCTCGGAAAGTGGTGGAAGCTGTTCCCACCTTGATGGATCCTTCCCAGCGCTGCGCAAGCGCTGCCGTGGACCAAAGCATCAGCGCTATGATCAGTAGCGGCAGGCGTGTCAACATGGCAAAGGTGTCGATGAGTATACTGCTAAACGATTGAGCAATGCTGCCTGTTTCGCTTGGGTCGCAACCTGACGTTCTACCTGCATTCTGGAGCTCAGCGGATCGCTACCAATGGGAATGAATCGCTGCCGGGCAAACGGTTGCGCACGCTGCCTTGGCCGCGCCCGAAGCGGATGCGCTGCAGCACGCAACAAGGCTATGCCAATGGCATACGACCACGCACAGTTGGCTATGCGGCACAGGGCATGCCCAATCCATACCAGTGGCGCACCTGGTAAAGCGATTAGCGCAGTCCATGGGTCGAAACCAGCACAAGAGCCATAGCGGCGCGACGCGGCAATAATGCGCGGGACGCTCAGGACACCAAAGGAAACAGCGGTCCGCCTGCGTTGTTGACACGCAGGAACTGGTGTACGAATGACTGTTTCTGTTGAACAAGTCCGCTACATCGCCAGACTGGCGCGGCTGGCGTTTTCACCTGAAGAAGAACGTGAACTGGCGGAAGAGATGAGCGCAATCCTCGGGTATATGCAGACGCTGGATGAGCTGGACACATCCGATGTAATGCCTATGACGCACGTATTGGATCTGGCAGGAGTCGTGCGGGAAGATGTGGTCCAGCCGAGCATAACGGCAGAAGAGGCGCTGCGCAATGCGCCGGATTCCTGCGGCGACTATTTCCGGGTGCCAAAGGTCATTGACTAGTTGATGACAAGAAGGAAACCGCGTCCGGTGCAGCGATCGTCCTGGTGGGACGCGCGTTCCAACACGCAGCAGCATCTTGTGTGTGCTGCGGCGCTGGTTGCCATCGCGCTGTATTTCTGCTGGCCGACGCTCATTTCAGGGGAGCACCTGATCGGCGGCGACACCATCCACTGGCGGTCCGCAGCCGCATCAATGCTCGAGCATCGCCAAGAAGTGGGCGAGGAGCCCCTATGGGCCACCAATGTGTTCAGCGGGATGCCCGGGCTGGTTATCAGCCCGCCGCCGCCGGTGTTTCAGATTGATCGTCTCTTTGCGCGCTTCCGCCTGGTTTCATGGCCGTTGTCCCACGTTCTGGTCCTGCTATTCGGCGCGTACCTTCTCGCATCGTACCTGACCAAGGACAAGCTCCTTGGCCTCTTGGCCGCGGCCTCCTATGGCCTGACGACCTATCTCCCCATCATCTTGGTGGCCGGCCACAACTCGAAGTTCATTGCGCTGGCATACGCGCCGTGGCTGCTTTTGGCGTTTATATATGCCTTGCGCCGCCCCAGTGTGTTGTCAAGCCTCTTGTTCGCTGTTGCCGTTGCCATAAATCTGCGCGCAGGCCATGTGCAGATCCCGTACTACATTGCCATAATCGGACTGGTGTGGTGGGTGGTGGAGCTTGTCGGGGCCATACGGCAACATACCGTTAAGCAATTCGCGTCGTCCTCGCTCTGGCTATTGATGGGAGCTGCGCTCGGCGTTGTGATGGTGACGGAGATCTACTGGCCCACCTACGAATACAAGGCCTTCACTATCCGGGGCATGGCCAGCGGCGGCGGAGAAGGCGCGTTGGACTGGGCCTACGCGATGGGCTGGAGCCAGGGGCCGAAGGAGCTCGCGACGCTGCTCTTCGCCGACGCCTACGGTGGTAGCGCATTGTACTGGGGGCCGAAGACCTTCACCGGAGGCCCGCACTATGTTGGAGGCATCGTAATACTCCTGGCGGTGCTGGCCTTCTGGCGACTGCGTACGCGCACGGCCTGGGCGTTGGGCAGCGCTGCGGTGCTGATGACGCTGTTTTCACTTGGACGTCACTTTCCGCTGCTCAACCGGCCCATGTTCGAGCACTTTCCGCTGTTCGACGCGTTTCGGACCCCGGAAACCTGGCTGATCGCTGTTGCCCTTACGCTGGCCATCCTGGCAGCACTTGGGCTCGGATACGTTACGAAAAGGGAAGGCGGACACGCGCAGGAAAAGCGCAAAACCCATGCGATATATCTTGCCACAGGCATTGCGCTGGGCATCACGCTGCTGCTCTTTGCAGCCAGCGACACGCTTTTTGACTTTGAGCGGCCCGGCGAACGCCAGCGCATTGAGGCAGCCGCTGCGCAGCAGGCCCAGCTGCCTGCTGACCATGCGGGCGTCATCCAGGCTGCCGATCAGTTCCTGGAGGAGCGCCTTATCGGCCCGCGTCGCGAAGCCTTTAGAGCGGATGCTATGCGCACGGTGCTGCTCTTGCTGATAGCTGCTGGAGGGCTGGTCCTCTTCAGGCAGGGGAGAATGCCCGCAACGCTTCTGAAGCTCCTGATCCTCGCACTCGTGGCGTTCGACCTCGGCGGCGTGGCGAAGCGCTACTTCAACGAAGACCACCTGAGTCCGCGCAGCGATCCCGCTGCGCGAATCCAGACCCTGGATGTTGATCAGTTCCTTCTGCAGAAGAAAACCGAGGCGGGGGGACCGGGGCACTTTCGGGTGCTTTCACTGGAAAGCCCTGACCAGACCAGGAACGCGCGCCCGTCCTTTCACCATGAATCGCTCGGCGGCTATAGCGGTGCCAAGCTGCGCCTGTACCAAGACTTCCTGGAGCACATCCTCACCGATCCCGCCACGGGCTACCCGGCAGAAAACGCCTTGGACATGATGAACACGCGGTATATCATTGCCCAAGGCCGCATCCCCGGCACGCGCGAAGTGTTCCTCAGCAGTCCGTTCATGGTGCTCGAAAATCCGGATCCGCTGCCGCGCGCCGCGCTTATTGGCACCGTGGAGGTGATCGGCGATGCGGAGGCTACCTGGGCGCGATTGCGGGAGCCGGCCTTTGATCCGCACCGCACGGCCATCGTGAGTGCGCCCCTGGCCGAGGAGATTGTTCCGCTGGATTCCAACAGCGTTGCTGATGTGTCGATGGATTACTACGGGCCCCGCGAGATGGCCTTCACAGTGACGACTGATGCGCCGCGCCTGCTGCTGATCAGCGAAGTGTACTATCCGGCGGGCTGGAAGGCTACGGTAAGCAATCTGCCTGCGTCCATCTACCGCGCGAATTATCTGCTGCGCGCCGTGCCGGTCCCGGAAGGAACGCATCAGGTCGTACTTCGCTTCGATCCGACCAGCTTTGTTGCGGGCCGCTGGATCAGCGTGGCGACGACGCTTTTGGTGTACCTGTCTATCCTGGGTCTTGGCGTCAGAGCGTGGGGTCTAAGGCGCCGGCGGCGTTGATCTTCGCTGCCGCATCTAGGAATGAGGTGAAGAGATGAGGCGTGTGCTTCTGGTTTCGTATCACTTTCCGCCTGGCGGAGGCACGTCCGTGCAACGTGCGCTGAAGTTCGCCAAATACCTTCCGCTTTACGGATATGTGCCCACGGTGCTTACGTTGGATCCAGCCACAGCAGCGTATGGTGCGATGGACCCGGCGCTGCTTAAGCAGCTTCCAGAAGCGGTATCCATTGAGCGGACACGTTCCTGGGATCCTTTGGCAATGTATGCACGCCTGCAGGGCCTGAAGAAGGAAGAGGTGTCCGGTCTGGGCTTTGTCAGGGAGGGCCGAAGAAGCGGGGTAGGTGGTCTTGCACGCTGGGTCCGTGGCAACATTTTTCTGCCCGATGCACGGGTTGGCTGGGTGCCGTTTGCCATAGCTGCAGCACGGCGGTTGCTGCGTGCCCGACCGTTTGCAGCCGTGATAACCACGGGGCCGCCGCAATCGGCACACCTTGTTGGAAGCTACCTTAAAACGCGTCTGGGCATTCCGTGGATAGCAGACTTGCGCGACCTGTGGACGGACGACCACCATAATGCCCGGCTTCACCAGTGGTTGCCGGCGCGCTTCATCAATCGCCGGCTCGAGCGGCATGTGCTTACGCGCGCAGATGCGGTGGTAACCATTAGCGAGGCATTGGGTGCGAAATTGCGTTCCAAGGCGCGCATACGCCGGTATCAGACCATCCCCAATGGCTTCGATCCGGCCGATGTGCCCCAGCGTAGCCGTCCATCGGCAGACCGTGCCCGATTTGTTGTAGGGTATATAGGATCCTTTACCGAGGACCGAAATTCGGCGGCGTTCGCAAAGGTCATGGGCGAGCTTGCGGGTGAGGTCGAAGTACGGCTTGTGGGGCTTGTAGCGGACTCGGTCATGGAGGAGTTTCAGCGTGCAGGTGCAGGGGACGCACTTGTGGCTGTAGGGCATGTGCCACACAGCGAAGCCATGCGGCACATGGCAGCGGCCGACCTGCTGCTGCTTGTTGTTTCAAGGCATCGTGACGGCCTGAACAAGGGGTTCATCGGAGGAAAGCTGCTGGAGTATTTATCCACTGGCACGGCGGTCCTTGGCATTGGGCCGCCAGACGGGGACGCGGCTGATATTCTTCGCAGAACCGGCGGTGGTGCACTATTTGACTATGACGATGAGGATGGCATCCGCGCGTTTGTTGCGGGTCATATCCAGCGCTGGCGGGCCAATGAACCGGCGCCGCCGCTAAACAAGGATGTGCTGCGCGCCTTCGACCGCCGTACGCTGACAGGCAAGCTGGCCGCCATCATTGACGAGATTGCGCCTACGCAGCGTGCAGCGTCGAAGCAAGCGAATCCATGCCCGGATCGCGCCGCATGGCAGGCAGTCGCGAACGTTCTCCCAGGCGACGCAGCGTAAGCGGCCGAGGCGACAGGCAACGCGCTCGGGGCAGGAGCGTCCGGGTGCCCGCGGCCTCGGTGGCGGGAGCGGGCGATGTTTCGACCCTTTGACGGGAGCCTCTTCGCCGAAGGCTTCCTTCGCGAAGCGATCACGGAGCTTCCCGATTGGGCCGACATGTCGGCGTCGGCCCTCGACGACCTTGAAGCCGCGTTGCAGGCCCGGTTCGACCGCTTCCCCACGGATCAGTCGCCCAACGAGAGTCAGACCGAGGAGGACCTGATCTGGCCGGTGTTGAAGCGGCTCGGGTGGACAGCCCATCTCAGGCAGCAGAACCTGTCGCCGTCGGCCGCCAGGACGTTTCGGATGGCTTGCTGTTCGCGGACGGTGCCAACCGTTTCACCGACGAGTGGAGGCGCTACGGGCACGGTCTGGCCGTCGTCGAGTCCAAGCGGTGGATGCGGCCCCTCGATGGTCGTTCGGGGCGAGGAGTCCGCACCCTCGACGCAGATGCTGCGCTACCTCCGGCGCGCTGACGACGTGACCACCGGCAGGGTGCGCTAGGGCATCCTGACGAACGGTGCCCGCTGGCGGCTCTACTGGTCCGGGGCACGGTCTGTCTCCGAGCAGTTCTGCGAGCTTGATCTCGCGGCGGTTCTCGGGCATCCGGCTGATGGCGGCGAGAGCCCTCGGCCGGGACGCGGAGATCGATCTCTGAAGCTTCTCCGTCAACACTCCGAAGCTGCTACGTTCCGACAGACGCCTTGACCGCCGTCACGGAATGCGAGGCCCTGAGAGCGAGTGCATGAGACCGAAAACACTACGCTCGTGCTCCCCTTGCTGTTTGTACAACCGGCTCGCTGACCAACCGCTTCTTCCACGGGGTACTAGTCAAAGTGCTAAGTAGCACTGTTCTGGCCGCCGTAGTGGGCTACAGGGCCAGTACTAGTTGTTCTGTTGGAACGCAGCGGCTGATGGAGGCCCAGGTGGAGAGGGGTGGCGAGCGCTATTTAGAGCGCGACGCAGTACGCCACCTATACCAAATATGGATAGTCCCATGGCTACTGGTAAGACCAGACCGTTGGGGCCTCCCAGCACACCTAAAAAAACCGGACACCACGAATAATAGCAGCCCTGCAGCAGCAGTAAGCCAGTAAATAGTTGGGTTCGGCACAGGAATTATGCGAATCCCAACGATTGCTACAATCAGTATGCCAATGTTGATCGCGATCATGTCGAAGTCCCTGAGGAATTAGCTAGTACTTGTCCAAAAATGCCTGATTGGCCCTGCAGACCAGCAGTTGTGGGCGCATAAGACGGATACACGGGTGCAAGCGGCGAAAGATCTGGGTATTTGGGGGTGTGGAGCGACTGTTTTCGGGGCCGTTTCCGCCCAACGGCGGCCTACGTTGTTTTAGCAAATGCTGCACCGTTTTCTGGTCTTGGGCCTGTTATTGGCGGGATTCGTACGCTTCTGCCCCGGCATTCGCCCGTTATATTGCTATGCGCGCGATCTTCGAGCCACCGTTTTCGCTTGGCATGCGCCCATTGGAGAGATCACGTTGGATCCTCGGTCCAGAGACGATATTCCGACCGTTCTCCGTGCATGAGCCCCACACGCGCTGGATTAACAAAGGGAAGTCGGGGCGGGATAGCCGCCTTGGGCGTGCCGGTGTGCGTTCTGGAGGATCAGCACCAATTCATTCTGCGCCCCCACGTGCAGCACGAAGGCGGCGACCAGGACATGATTGTGGATTTTCTTGCTAAGGCCAAGCATCACGATCCCTCCCTCATGCATGCCAACTACCACCGACTGCAACAACCCATACCCTGGCTCGACAACAAAACCCTCAAACTTAGGGTCGCCTGAACACTCCAAGGTCATAACACCTTGGCCTCATAGAATTCAGAGTGGTGCGGGCCGAAGAGCTCATGGGAATTGAAGCCAAAGCCGCCAGCCGCCTCGGCCGCGCGGGGCATTCCGCGCACACACTATCGGGTCGCAGCAAGCGCGCGATACATGGTTAGCATGGGCTGCACAGTATGCGCCCAATTGTACTTCTCTACGACCGCGCGATGGCCATTCTCGCCCATTTGTCTGCGCTCCTCGGGGCTCCTGGAAAGCCGCACCAGCGCTTCGCTCATACTGATTGCGTCTCCTGCCCGGCAGACTAGTCCACAGCTTGTCTCTCTGACAATACGGGCAATCGGCTTGCAGTCTGTCACGACCACAGGACGCGTCATGTACATGAAGTGAAAAAGCTTGTGTGGCAGCGTAGCATCGGTATGCCCGGTCCTGATATGCGGCACCACGCATACATCGCTGCCCTGGATATAGCTCTTGATGCGCGGCTGCAGCTGCCATCCGGTGAAAGTGATATGGTCAGCCACGCCAAGCGCCAAGGCAAGGGCCTCCAATTCGGGCCTGATGCGGCCCTCGCCCACAATGGTCAGGTGGGCGGGGCCAGCTGCTATAACGTGCGGCAAGGCCGCAATGAGTGTGTCCAGTCCACGATGCGTGTCGAGGCCACCCGTATACACAATGCTGAAGGGGGCGCGCGTTGCCGCTACCACACTCTCCTCGATGGCAAACTGCTCAAAATCATCGATGTAGATGGTGTTGGGGACGGCCGTGATCTTGGAGTGTGGTATGCCCAACTGCATCACTCTGGTTCTTGCTTCTTCGACCACGACAATAACCCGATCAGCAGCGTGCAGCCAGCGCCGCTCCAGCCGCTGCCACCTCGCCAGGTTTACAAAGAGCTTGCCGGGAAGCCGCGTACTCCACGCGTACCCGGATAATGCCTGCACCCAGTTTTCATGCAAATCGGCAACAACGGGCACGTGAAGCCGCCTGCCTGCCCGAAGGCCACCGCCCACCAGATATAGGTCGTGCATGTGCAAGGCGTCAAAAAGTCCCTCTGCAAATACCTGCGGGATGAGCCGGTCCAGGTAGGCGGTGAGCAAGGGCACAGAGCCTGCCAGTCCGCGCATTCGATTGCGCAGCTTGTTGGAGATCTTGTGCCGGATGATCTGGATCCCCCGGAACGCGTCGCGTCGCGGACGATCGTCTGGCCCAACAGACAAAACCGTCACTTCAAATCCGTCCGCGATGAGCGACAGCGCTTCATTGAGCACACGAGTATCCGGGGGAAACGGCTTGTCCAGCACCATCAGAATGCGAAATGGTCGTGCGCCCATGCTGGATTTGTGGTCTCTCGAGCGCGCTCTTGCTATTTGGATTGCAAGAGCACGTTCGCGATGGACTCGGAAGCTGTGCCGCCGCCCGGCGCTTCGCCCAGGGGCCGCCGCGCGCCACTAGGAGCGGACAATGCCGCGCGAACGATGGCCTTGCGGTCTGCGCCTGCCAGGCGGTTCCATCCGTGCGCTAACGTTTGGGGCCATTCCGTGTCAATGCGGAGTGTCACGCATGGTACGCCCAGCCAATAGGCTTCCTTCTGCAGACCGCCGCTGTCCGTCAGGACACAGCGGGCACCACTAATGAGCGTCAACATGGTCAGATAGGGCACGGGTGCTACGATTTCAACGTTGCCAGGCACTTGTACAGGTCCCATGCGTGCCCGTGTGCGCGGATGCATGGGCAGCACAATCGGCCACGGGAGCTGCCCAAGCGCAGAAAAGATGCTTTCCAGGCACCCTGGGACATCCGTGTTTGAGGGCCGGTGCACGGTGCAGAGGCCGTAGGTGTCGGGCGCATGTGCGGTTACACTTCGCAATGGGGACTGCTGCTGCGCTCGCTCGGCAAACATGCGGGTGGCGTCCAGCATGACGTCTCCGACCAGCGTTGTTCCACGCTCCAAACCCTCCGCCGCAAGGTTGTCAACCGCAACTTGCGTGGGTGCCAGCAGCCATCGCGACAGGCAGTCCGCCACAACGCGGTTTACTTCCTCTGGCATCGTTCTGTTGAAGCTTCGTATGCCGGCTTCGACATGTGCGATCGGTATCCACTTTTTTGCCGCAACCAGTGCACCGGCCAGCGTGCTGTTGGTGTCTCCGTAGAGCAGTACCGCGTCAAAGTCTGGTTCTTCGTTCAGAAACGCTTCCAGCCGTTCCATGATGAGGCCGGTCTGCCGCGCATGCGAACCTGAACCCACCGTGAGATTTTGGTAGGGCGGCGGGATACCTAGCTCATCAAAGAAGACCTGACTCAGCGCGGCATCGTAGTGCTGCCCGGTATGTACGATGACTTCCTCGATGCCAGCCGCGCGCAGCGCCGGGCTGACCGCGGCAGCCTTAACAAATTGCGGGCGTGCACCTACAACCGTACATATGCGCATCGGGACTGAATTACAGGTCAGACTTCAGACAGCAGCGCAAAGTAAGGAATAGGATCAGGATGCTTGCCCTACCCTGGACAGGCCTGTGCGTACGCGAGTTAATTCAACGAACCTTGATATTGATACCCTTGACATTGATTTCGCGCGGGCAAACGCGCCGAACGAAGGGTTAGGCCGAGTGCGTGCCTGCCGCAAATGCCGACGAAGCGCACGGTGCGTTGGCACCTGTGAACACTGACGAAATTCTTATGTGCCATGTGCCGCAGGGACCTTTTCGCTTGGCCTGAGGTGGCACAAAATGGCCTGAACTGTGTTGCAGAGCGCTTGGACTGAAGGGCGGGGCCGCGCGGCTGTTGCCGTGGGGGCGCCTCTGGTTGACAATTGCACAGGCTGCGCCTATATTGACTGGCAGCAGGCCGTGCATTCACGCTATCTGGACTTATCGGACAATCAGCGATGGCAGACGATTACGGAATAGCCTTGGGCATGGTTGAAACCCGCGGCCTGGTAGGCGCGATAGAAGCGGCCGATGCCATGGTCAAAGCTGCACGGGTCAAGCTCATTGGCAAAGAGAAAATCGGCGGCGGGTACGTCACCGTGATGGTGCGCGGAGATGTCGGCGCTGTCAAGGCTGCCACCGACAGCGGCGCTGCGGCCGCTGAACGCGTGGGCGACCTGGTTTCGGTTCACGTAATCCCGCGGCCGCACCAGGATGTAGAGGAAATTCTGCCTGGTGCCTAGGTGGCACCCCCAGGCATGGCAACAGTTGCAGAGTCTGCTCTCGGACTCGTAGAAACGCGCGGGCTCGTTGGAGCTATCGAGGCAGCCGATGCCATGGTCAAGGGTGCACCTGTGCGTATCATACGCACGGAGATAACCCAGGCCGCCCTGGTGACTGTGCAAGTCGTCGGCGAGGTCGCGGCCGTGCAGGCCGCCGTAGAGGTCGGGGCGCACGCGGCAAAACGCGTGGGCCACCTCGTTGCCTCCCATGTGATTCCGCGCCCGGCCGAAGAAGTGCGTGTCGCCTGGGTGCTTGACGCGCGGCCGAAGCCGCCGCCAGCAGCGTCGTATGCGGGCATGACCGTGCAAGAGCTACGCAGCCGAGCCCGGCAAGTAGTAGGCTTTCCGCTGCGGGGACGGGCCATTGCAAGTGCCACGAAAGGTGAACTCGTGGCGCTGCTGCAAAAACACGCGTGATGCGCCGTGGCTCAGAATTCTCAACGGGCCTCCATATTCCGGACGCTGGTGCGCGGCGTCCACCAGGCACCTATCTATCAATCCAGCAGCGTATTCAGGCGCGACGACCACGGCCGCAATCGCGGCACCGTGATCTCGATCTGCATGCTGACCGCTGTTTGCCTGTGGGTGCTGCTCAGCTTGGATGACCCTGGAGAAATCCGCCTCGAGCTCCCCACGGTTATTGCGAATCAGCCAGAGGATATGGCGTTTGCGCAACTGCCTGCCAGTAGTGTGATGGCCAGTGCGAAGGGGGATATCCTGACGCTCTTCAAACTGAAGTACAGCCCGCCTGCTTATACCATAGATGCGTCTTTGGACCAGGTGGAATCCAGCGGAGCAGTGGACTGGCCCCCAGGCGTTGAAGCACGGTTTGACAGCCCACACATCACCTTGGCGCGGGAGCGGCGCATAGCCCGGAAGGTCCCGGTACGTTCAAGAGTGCAGATCCGCCCGGCAACGTCCTACTCGCTGTTTGACCCGTGGCAGCTGGCACCCGATTCGGTTGTGCTCCAGGGTGCCGTTTCTATCATACAGAACATTGATGCCTGGCCTACCGTGGCCATGCGACGCGTAGGCATCAAGGACTCGCTGCTGTTTGAGGTGCCGCTGCTCGATTCGCTCTCTGGACTGGTTGTCCTTTCCCATACACACGTAACGCTGCGCGCACATGCGCACCAGTTCACCGAAGGGCTGCGGACGCTGCGCGTGACTGTAACCGATATCCCGAACGCTGGCAATGTAGTAGACCTGGATCCGCCGCAGGTGGAGGTGCGATTCCATGTGCCCGAGGCACAGTATAATGCCGTGCTCGCTGCCGAAGATTTTTACGCCACCGTGTCGTACGAAGCCATCCGGCGCGACACCTCAGGCTCGGTGTCGCCTGTGATTACCCTACCGGCCGATCTGTTCGTCCGGCTGGTCGATATGCAGCCGCCCTCGCTCAGCTACTTCGTGAACACCGGGATGCAATAGTCATAATGCACCTGCAACAATTGCGCGCCGCCCGAAGTAATAACAGGCCGTGCCCGAAGTGCCTCCCATGAAACGGCCCAGGCAACCTTGGAATCAGTCTAGGTACGTAGATACGCCGCAGGGAATCGTCACCGACGCACTCATCGTATTCCGAACACGGGAAGCCTGGCTTAAGGAATATGCCGGGGCCGTGTTGGAGTATACCACACTCAGTCGACTCCTCTCGGACGCCATCGTGTGGCTCCTGTCGGCCCGCACCCTCACCCTGTGGCTCATTCCCACCTTGCTGTTTACGGTCAGCACCGTGCAGGCAGCCGCGGCGTCCCTGGTGTTTTTTGTCGCGTGGCAGACGCTGGGCCCATCTCTGGTAAACCGCAGTGCGATTCCAGTGCTGCGGATCCTTGGGCTGGTGCCGCTGCAGGCGCTGCTGTATATCGGTGTGCTGAGTTGGCTGGCAAATGCAGGAGAGATTCCGGCAGTCATCGTCGGCCTGGCAGGGTTCATCCTGCTCCGCTGGGGTGTATTGCGGGCCGCGCTCCGCCCCCTGGTGAAGGCCTTATGGCGCACGCTGTACCGCATGCCTGTGCCTGATCATGTCCTGCGTGCTATCATTGTGCGCACTGCGCTGCGCTACCGTATCACGTTGGCAGACTTTGCGTCCATTGAGCAGAGCATCCTCAAGCACCTGAAGAAGAACTAGCAGAACGCGAGGCATGGCTGCTGCGAACAGTGTAATGGCTGCCGGTGGAACGCACAGAGCGATCCGCATGCGACTCGCGCACAAAGTGCGTGCGCTTCTGGCTGGAACCAATGGCGATCCTCGTGCGATTGTCCAGGCGGCGGTTGCAGTACCGGCCGCCGATCCATTGCGGTGGCTTATGGCTCAGAATGCTGGGACGCGCATATACTGGGCAAGCAGAGGGGACGTTGGCGCGGCAGCCGGATATGGACAGGCCGCTGCAGCATTTGCGCCTGCCCCGGCTACGCGAGTGCAATTGGCACGGCAGCTGGGGCCGATGCTTGCGGCCTGCAGCAGTCGCGTGCGCTTCTATGGTGGATTGCGCTTTGAACAGGTGCCGGCGTATGAACAGAAGTGGCGCTCTTTCGGTGCCCACTGGTTCGTTCTGCCGCGCTTTGAGCTCCGCACCCACGCGCACGGCGCAACGCTGTTGTGCAACCTGATTCCTGCCCGTGATCGGGCGCGCCAGAACGAGATACTAAGCCGGGTGGCGTCGCTCAAGGAACCCAGGGGCGGTACCATCGATCCCTTTCCGGTACCTGTAGCGCGACGCAACAGACCTGCGCGGTCGGACTGGCATGCGATCGTGGAATGGGCGCTGCGCTCATTTGAGGGGAGCGCGCTGGCCAAAGTCGTATTCGCCCGTGAAGCCTCCTTTGTCTTTGACAGCCCGCTGCGCCCGCTTGCGCTCTTAGAGCATCTGGCGGCAGGTACGCCAAACTGTTTCCATTACCTGTTCCAGCCGCGGGGCGGCCCTGCATTTGTTGGAGCCTCCCCGGAGCGCCTTTTCAGGCGCAAGGGGGTGGCCGTGGAAAGCGAAGCGGTCGCCGGCACACGCCCCCGCGGGGCATCGCCTATCGACGACGCGCGCCTTCTGGATGAGCTGCTGCACAGTGAGAAGGAGCGGCGCGAGCACGAATACGTGCGCGTCAGCCTGAGAGAAGAACTTTCGCCCCTGGTTGAGGCATTTACCCTGGATGCGCAGCCCTCAGAGATGAAGCTGGCCAACGGATGGCACCTCGTTTCTCGGGTGCGGGCCACACTGCGGCCAAAGATCACCAGTCTGGATGTTCTGGGAGCGCTGCATCCCACGCCAGCGGTGGGAGGCTACCCAACGCGGCCGGCCCTCAACGCCATCCAGGAGCACGAACCGTTTGATCGTGGCTGGTATGCGGGACCGGTTGGATGGATCGGACCAAATCAGGCGGATTTTGCGGTCGCCATACGCTCCGGCCTGGTCGATGGACCCCGGCTGTCGTTGTACTCAGGTGCCGGCATTGTAACGGGCTCTACGCCTTGGGCTGAATGGGACGAGATTGAACACAAGTTGCAGGCCTTCACCCGAATCCTGGGGATAGCACCGGTTCACAGCCCGATCCCAGCCGCACACCGGGCCGACGCAGTCGCGAGCGTTGCGGGTTGAGGCCCCGATGACAGGCGGCATCAACCGAATCTGGGCCTGGCTGATTGTAGAAGAACTGGTTCGGCTCGGCGTCGATACGTTTTGCTTGGCGTCAGGCTTTAGGAGCGCCCCTTTGGCTATCGCTGCCGCGGAGCATCCCAGGGTACGCCTGATCAGCCACTACGACGAGCGGGGTACCGCTTTCTTTGCGCTTGGCTATGCGCGGAGCGCCGGGCGGGCAGCAGCCTGGATCACGACCTCAGGAAGTGCTGTTGCCAACGGTCTCCCCGCGGTGGTTGAAGCCGACGCAGACCACGTACCTATGGTGCTGCTCACCGCAGATCGGCCGCCGGAACTACGCAGCACCGGTGCGAATCAGGCTATTGACCAGGCGGCGATCTTTGATCGGTATGTGCGATGGATGCAGGACCTGCCGGCACCCTCGGACAGGGTCTCTCCAGCCTATGTGCTCACGACGGTTGATCAAGCGTATGCACGATCTCTTGGCGCGCCCCCGGGCCCCGTGCACCTGAATTGCATGTACAGAGCGCCGCTGGCACAGGAAAACCCGTGCAGTGCAGCATACCTCGATCCCGTACAAGCCTGGCTAAAGGCCCGGCGGCCCTATACCCGGTACGTGACGCAGCGCCGCGATCTGGGCATCGGGGCAGTCAGCAATGCGCTGGCGCGCGCCCGTCGCGTCCTCATCGTTGCCGGACGCCTGCGGCGCGTCGAGGACGGCATGGCTGTCCAAAGCCTTGCCGAAGCGATGCGCTGGCCGGTGTTTGCGGATATAAGCTCGCAGATCAGGCTCGGAGTCGAGTCAGCCATGCTGATGGACGCCTACGACCTGTGCCTGGAAAGCAAATCCTTCGTCGACAGGCATCTGCCCGAAGCGGTGCTGTATCTGGGGGCACCCGCCGTGTCCGGGAACCTGCTGCGCCTTTTGGCCCGGCACCGGCCGGAGCCGTTTGTAGTGGTGCACGACGGGCCGGACCGGATGGATCCGACGCATCGGGCCACCCATCGCGTGAATGCGGGCGTAGCAGAGACCTGTAAGGGCATACACGCGCGCCTCGGCAGCAGCAAGCGTTTTGACGAAGCATGGTTGCGCGCCTGGCAGCGGGCCAACAGACGCGCCAGGCAGAAGGCAAGGGACGGGATGGGCATTAGCGGACTTACCGAGCCATTTGCAGCACGGGCCATTACCCGCCTGATCCCCAAAGGTCATGTGCTGGTGCTCGGAAACAGCCTGCCCATCCGGGATGCGGACCGTTTTGGCACAAGCGGCGGTGCCTCCGTCCAGGTTATTGCCAATCGCGGCGCGAGCGGCATCGACGGCACCATAGCGACCGCAGCAGGCGTGGCAATCGCCGGGGCTGTGCCCGTGACAGTCCTGTTGGGCGACCTGGCCTTTTTGCATGACCTCAACTCTCTGGCGCTGACTAAAGGACTGCCCCTCACCATGGTTGTCATCAACAATGACGGTGGCGGAATCTTTCATCAGCTGCCTGTAGAAACGTCTCCAGAGACGTTCGAGCGCTGTTTCGGCACGCCCCACGGACTGCACTTTGCGCAGGCGGCAGGCCTCTTCGGGCTCCGATACGAAAAGGCCACTTCAGCAAAACACTTTGAGGCGGTATATTCCACAGCTTGCAGCAGCGGGGGCGCGACCATCATCGAAGTCCGCACTGATCGGCGCCAAAACTTTCTGCACCGCCGCATGCTGGCGGCGCAATGTGCCCTAGCCGTACAAGAAGCATGAACAAGTTCAGCGTCGCAGCCTGACCAGACCCATAGCAACATGCAGAGTCCAAAGCATCATTTTACGCATCGTCCGATCGTGGAGGGACCTATTGCCTGGCGCAGTGTGCACGACTACGCGGACATCGTCTACGAAACGGGCGTGCCGGGGACCAGTACGGAAGGCATTGCCAAGGTCACGATCAATCGGCCCGAGGTGCGCAACGCTTTCAGGCCGCTGACGGTGGCCGAGATGCAGGACGCGTTTGGGCACGCGCGCGACGATGCGTCCATTGGTGTCATCATTCTGACCGGGAAGGGGACCAAAGCCTTTTGCTCCGGCGGTGACCAGCGCATCCGCGGAGACCATGGCTACACGGAGGCCGCGACAGGGACGCAGCGCCTTAACGTGCTGGATCTGCAACGTCAAATCCGGACCTGTCCGAAGCCCGTCATTGCCATGGTTGCAGGTTGGGCTGTTGGCGGCGGTCATGTATTGCATGTAATCTGCGACCTGACGATCGCTGCGGACAATGCCCAGTTCATGCAAACGGGGCCGAAGGTGGGCTCGTTTGATGGCGGGTACGGGTCAAGCTTCCTCGCACGCATCGTGGGCCAGAAGAAAGCCCGGGAAATCTGGTTTCTTTGTCGTCCGTACGACGCGCAAGAGGCCCTAAAGATGGGGCTTATCAATACCGTCGTGCCGCTGCAGCGTCTTGAGCAGGAAACCGTCCAATGGTGCCGGGAGATCCTGCGGAACTCCAACATAGCAATACGGATGCTGAAGGCCGGGCTTAATGCCGACTGCGATGGGCAAGCGGGACTGCAGGAACTCGCGGGCCATGCCACGATGCTCTTCTACATGACCGAAGAGGGACAAGAGGGCAAGAACGCCTATCTGCAAAAACGCCCGCCGGCCTTCGACCAGCAAGGATACAAGCCGTGACCCAGCCCGTGAAAGCGCCGGCAACACCCCTGATGGTATGGGTCTGGGCCGCGCGGCCCAAGACGTTGCCGGCGGCGTGCGCGCCGGTCGTGGTGGGGAGCGCGATGGCGTACGAAGCTGGCGGGTTTCATCTTGCCGCTGCGCTGTGTGCGCTCGCGGCCGCGCTATTGATTCAGATCGGCACGAACTTTTGCAACGACTACGGAGATTTCGTACGGGGCGCGGATACTGCCGGTCGCAAGGGCCCGCTGCGTGTCACGCAGGCCGGCCTGGTATCAGCCAAGGCCATTCGCCGTGCAACGGCATTGACGTTTGCGCTGGCCGTTGCGGCTGGCCTGTTCCTGATCGCGCGCGGCGGAGTGATTGTTGCGCTTATCGGTGCATTATCCATTGCCGCAGGCGTGTTGTACACAGCCGGTCGGTACCCGTTGGCTTATCTGGGCCTCGGCGATGCCTTTGTGCTGCTATTCTTCGGGCCGGTCGCGGTGGGCGGCACCTATTACGTGCAGGTGCTTGAGATTAGCGGCGTCGTACTGATTGCGGGCCTGGCTACTGGACTCATGTCGACGGCGATCCTGGTCGTCAACAATGTTCGTGACATTGAAGAGGACCGCCGTGCAGGCAAGAAGACGCTGGTCGTTCGCTTTGGGCGGCGTTTTGGCGTCGCACTCTGGGCATGCTGCGTGGTGGCAGCTGCCTTGATTCCGCTTGAGCTGCTGGTGGTCACGGGAGCGCATCGGTGGGCGGCCTTGACGCTTTTGGTGCTGATTCCTGGCCTGGCGGTGCTTCGACGGCTTTATGCTGCGCGTCAGGCTGAACACCTGAATCCGCTCCTGGGATGGACAGCACTTCTGCTGCTGGCACATAGTGTGCTCTTTTCGCTGGGCTGGATTCTCAGCTGATGCGCCTGGCGGTGGCTGATCAACTGTTCCGTTACCGCGTGCCGTTCTGCGCTTCCGTGCGCTGGGGGCGCCATGCGCACGCGTATCGCGAGGGACTCATCATCAGGCAGCAGTTCCCTGACGGGATTGCCGCTCTGGGCGAAGTCGCGCCGCTTCCAGGGTTCAGTCAGGAGTCGCTTGAAGAGGCACAGGACGCACTACTGGCAGGCCAGGAAGGAAGTGACGCGCGTTCGCCCCGACTTCCCGCCTCAGCGATCTTTGGCCTAGAGACCGCCCAGATCCTGTGGAAAAGCAGGGCATTGGGCGACTGGGGACTGCGCAGAAGCACTTTTGACGTATGCGCGCTGCTTGCCGGTAGTGCAGCATCGTTACTGGCGGGGGCCCGCGCGGCCCGTGCAGAAGGCTACCGGGCCGTGAAGCTCAAAGTAGGGCGGCAGACTCTGGATGCGGAGGTTCGCCTGGTGTGCGCGGTGCGGAGTATCGTTGGACCGGATGTGCACATCAGGCTGGATGCCAACAGGGCCTGGCCATATGACGATGCACGGGCATTTGCAATGCGCATCAGGGAGCAGAACGTGGCATTTGTAGAAGAGCCGCTGGCCGATCCGCGGGCGCTTCCTGCGCTATCGCGCCATATGCCGGTGGCGCTGGATGAAACCTTGGCGGAGCTTTCGCTTGGAGACTTGCCCGCGCATGGCTATGCTGAGGCCATCGTGATCAAGCCCACTATCCTGGGTGGCATCAGTATCGCCGTTGCATGGGCCGAGCAGGCCGCAACACTAGGCATGACTCCCGTGATCAGCGCTGCCTACGAAACTGGTATCGGGATGCTGGGGCTGCTGTATGCTGCGGGGCAGGTGCGGGCGGCAGCCCCGATTGGGCTCGACACCTACCGGATGATTCAGCGCGATGTATTGGTGCCACGGCTGGACTTGAGCCTACCACAGGTGGCTATGCCCGCGCCACACGCGTTGATGCTTGATCACACGCTGCTGACCTGCATCGCGTGATGGATGGCGCACCAAATACCGACCCACTCGGGCGGGCCGTACGCCGCACGCCTCAGGCGCTGGCGCTCATCCATCCAGAGGGCGCGCTGTCCTACCGCGTGCTAGACCGATACGTCACGGGAACGGCCATGGCGATCATGGCCCGCACAGCACAGCGACGCGTGGCGGTCACCTTGGACGTCACCTGGCGCGCGATTGTGCTCCTGCTGGCGCTGATTCGTGCGGGCCGCGTGGTCTGTCTGATCAGCGGCCGGTGGCCGCACTGTGCCAAAGTGCGGGCCGCTGCGCATGTGGGTGCCGTGGCATTGGAAGAAGGTGTGGATGCACTGGTATGCCAGGCTAGGGAAGGGGATCGGATTCCGGCGGCTCATGCGTCGGATCGCCCCGGCACCCTTGTCTTTACGACCGGATCGACAGGCGAGCCCAAGGCGGCACTGCTCAGCTTGGAAAACCATCTGTACAGCGCCCGCGGCGCCAACGCCATGGTGCCGCTCCGTACGGATGACCGGTGGTTGCTGGCGCTTCCGCTTTATCATGTAGCAGGGTTGGGTGTGGTGTTTCGGTGCTTGCAGGCCGGCGCTTGCATCGTCGTGCCGCGGAGCAAGGAGCCCTTGGCGTTGACACTACACAGGCATGCGTGCACGCACGTGTCGCTGGTGACCACGCAGCTGCTGCGTCTGGTGGAGAATCGAGCACCGCTTCCAGCGCTGCGCGCCGTTATCGTCGGCGGATCGGCGGCCCCGGCGGCCCTGCTTAGACAGGCGCGGGCGCTGGGGTATCCAGTATGCACTACGTATGGGCTTACGGAGATGGCTTCGCAGGTTACCACACTTTCCCCGGAAGCACCGTCTGACCTTTTGTCTACTGCTGGCCAGGTGCTGCCGCATCGGTCGCTCCGCATAGATGGCAGCGGCGAGATTCTGGTAAAGGGGCCGGTGCTCTTCAGGGGGTACGCCACGCCAAGCGGCTTGCACCGCCCGACAGACGCAGATGGGTGGTTCGCTACGGGCGATTTGGGATTCATGGATGCCGATGGCTACTTGCATGTGGTGGGGCGCAAGGACAACATGTTTGTTTCTGGCGGCGAGAATATTGTCCCCGAAGAGATTGAGCGCGTACTCTGCGCCATCGAGGGCGTTACGCGTGCTATCGTCGTGGCCGTGCCTGACCCGGAATTCGGGCACCGGCCCGTGGCATTCGTAGCGGGCCGATGCGACTATCGTGCGCTGGCGCGGGTGCTGGAAGAGACCTTGCCCCGCTTTCGGGTGCCGGCCTTGCGGCCGTGGCCTGCCGAATTGCCACGCCAAGGCATCAAGGCAGACCGCAAAGCGCTTGGGGCGCTTGCGCAACGGGCGTGACCTTATGGGCTGGATGATCGCATCGCAACGCATGCAAAAGTGCAGGCGCACGGCACTGCGCGCCTCTGTCCGCACGGCGGCAGCCTTGAACGTGTTGTTTGGCGTTAATGCCTCAGGGCGAATAGCACGGGACCCCGGGCTGCATCCCCTTCACAGCCCGTACAGCCGGCAAGAACCCGTTAGACGCAGCCTTGCGGTGCCA